>OJJV01000061.1_pt1 | contig 132158 bp, 115 predicted proteins | sample 1596391 | NCBI WGS metagenome assembly OJJV01 (sample SAMEA4350164, study PRJEB24818) | metagenome | biome: human; feature: gut; material: faeces | place: Denmark | collected 2013-09
CTCAAGTTTCGCAAGTGAAAAATAATTGAAATAAAAAAGGCTAAAGGTTTTGATAATTCATTGATTATCACTATCTTGTGTTTACGATACTCATAGATAGTTGCCCTTAGCCATGAGCAAAAATAGACAAATAATTTCTGAACTCAAAGACTTTTTCAGACATAATGACTCCAGTAAGGCGGTCAACGCGGTAAACAAAGAGATGGGCAAGCTCGTCATACAGGCCAAAACGGTGGGTCCGGTTAAGAATCCGAACTGCAAGTTCACCTTCGTCCAGTTGGTGAGACTGCTCGTCCTGTATCCGTTCTTCTCCGTCAAGACACCGGCGGACTATGCTGACAGCGCCCTCGGCAAGCTGTTTTCCTGCAAGAAGGACACGTTCTACCGCCTGATGGATGACGGTCGCATCGACTGGCGTCGTCTTGTCCATTCCATCAACCGCCAGCTGATCGGCCTTATCAGCCGCAGGGCAGATGCCAAAGATGCTACCCGTTGCCTTATCCTCGATGACACCGACCTCCCCAAGCGGGGGAACAGGGCCGAGGGCCTTGGGAAGGTGTTTTCTCACACTGCGATGAAGTGTATCCTGGGCTTCAAGGCCATGTTCCTCTGCTATACGGACGGCAAGACCCAGTTGATGGTGGATGCCACCATACAGGCAGAGACCGGCAAGGATGCCAGCAAACCACAGGGGCTTACCAAGAAGCAGAAGGCCGCCCAATATAGCAAGGAGCGCAACGAGGAGGAGAAGATCAATACTCGCAAGGAGGAGATGTTCCAGTCCAAGATTGCCAACGCCATCAAGATGATCCGCAGAGCCATCATCGAGGGTATCCGCTTTGACTACCTGCTGGTTGACAGCTGGTTCCCTTGTGCTGAACTGCTCCAGTTCATCCACAGCAGGCACCTCAAGTGCCACCTCATCGGGATGATCAAGATGGGCAAGACCAAATATGAGACGGCTTTGGGCGACCTCTGTGCCCGGGACATCATCAAACGGCTCGAGAAAGCCAAGGCCACCAAGAGAAACCGCTCCATTGGCTACACCTGCGCCGCCATCAAGGCCAAGTATGCCGGAATGGATGTCCAGCTCTTCTTCTACAAGAAGGGCAACGGTTCCTGGAACGCCCTCATCACGACGGATATGGGCATTGACGCCAAGAGGGCTTTCGAACTTTATGCCAGAAGATGGTGTATCGAAGTGGCTCATAAGGAGATGAAGGGACTTCTGAACTTGGGCAAATGCCAGTGCGTGGACTTCGCCGGGCAGGTTGCTGCGCTGTCCCTGTGCATGATACAGTACAACATACTCGGAACCGTCAAGCGCTTTGAATCGTACGAGACCATTGGCGGCCTGTTCGCTGAAATAACCGGCGAAACCGTAGAACTTACAGTCGTCCAGAGAATCTGGGGACTCATTATAGAGGTCATCAACGTCATTGCTGAGTTCTTATCCTGCGATCCGTTTGAGTTAACTGAAAACGTAATAAACAACAATCATCAAATCAAAGCAGTGAAGATGGCTTTCGACCGGCTAGACCTCGCCGGGGCGGCGGCCTAAATCACTTGCGAAACTTGAGTTATAACGTATATCGTCACGATACCATTTTGGGGTATTTTCCAAAGATAAAATTGTTACAGGACGTTGACCACCACCGTATTTATAGTAGGGAATGTTGACAGAATTATATAATTTACGCTCTTCCTCTTTTAGTGACAATGCGTTAAGGGTATTATAGGCCAAAGAAAAGAAGTTTATGAAATTCTGGTTAGTATAAAGATCCATTCTAAAATATATTCTATAATTGTTATCCGCATTTTGAGCAGTCATATCAACAAGAGAGCCATTCAAACGGACACGCCCGTAGTCGATATTATCAATTTGAACAGGCGTATCGGCCAAAGTCAACTTGTAGTCAAACAAGTTAGTTTGTGCAATCATCCTTAGCTGCTTGCAGAGATTGTCAAAAGCCTTCCGCTCGTTTTCTTTATTCAACTGTTGCATTTTCATATTCATCATAAACGTGGCTCCCGCCAGTTCCGCACTGCTTCCGTGCGCCTTGGCAAAAGAAACAAGTTTATTTACAGACACAGTCGCCTGCACTGTAACGGTATGCAATTGATTGACATCTATGACATCAGAAATCTCATTATAGTTTTTTATATTCCCGGAAGAGACCGTGATTATCTCATCTTTTACAAGTTCATCGTTGAGAATCTGCGTGTCCGAGGACACAAATGTGCCGAAAGTTTGTTCAATGGCACTTCTTAAAGCGGATTGGCTTGCCTCCTCTTTTGTCGCTCCACTCCCTGATGTAATCAGAGTCACCTCATCGTTTTGAGCTGATACCGCAAACGGCAGCAGCAACGTGGCAACAACCAGAATTAATTTAATTACTCGTTTCATTTGATTGATTTTGTTTGTTGTTGTTCATATCCAGTTTCTTGTAGAAAAAGAAGACTTGTCTGCCATCGGTGCCTTTGAAATTTGTCATCTGTTGCAGGGCTCGGACATAACCTGCGGAATGGATTCTAATGTTCTCGGAAATTTCTGGATCCGATGTCTTGTCCGCCTTCCCGGATGTGTGGATGACCGTTGTTGAGGTGACATTCGAGCCGTTGTAATATTCATTGGCTGTGGACATCGCCTTGGCGGAGGCGATTCGGTTCATCACATTCACATTTGAGTTCTGAGGGGTCGAGACGACAACCAACAGGTAATAGTTGTCGTAGTCATTGACGGCTCTCACACCCTCGAACGGTGCTGATTTGTACATTCTTACTAGAAAATTCGTAAGGTTGATCAGATTCTCGTTGTAGTTCTGGGCATTTAGCATCTGAACCGAACCGCTTAAAATCAATAAGATCAGTATTATCTTCTTCATATTCAAGAATATATTTGATTACCATCTATCTGCGTTGTGATAATGATTGGAGGTCTCGCTTGCCTTTAAATAACTGACCGCTACATTCTGGGCGGCATCAATCATCTTGCTCTTCAGTTCCACATTCTTACTGAATTGGTAGGTTCTGAACTGATATTCCCTTTCCGCTGATTTTTGTGCGGCATCGAAATTCCGAGCTTCCCTCTCCTTGTCATCCGCATACTTTTTCTCTTTGAATTCCTTGTCGTCGGCATATTTCTGCTTCTCAAACTCAAAACGCTGCTCTTCCATCCGCTTGGCGTCATTATATTTCTGAAGTTCAAACTCCCAACGCCTTCTTCTGTCGGCCTTGATAGATTTGTTTATTTCTTTGATCAAAGCATCCACCTCCGGCTGACAAGCAGCAAGTACATTGATCTGATTCAGAATTGAAAGCGCATCAGAAGCACCTTCCTCATCCTGACTTTTAGCCCAAGCGCCCTTGGCTTCCTTCAGCAATATCTCACCTTCCGAATCAATCTTTCGGGTGAATATGTCAAGGATGGCTTCACGGCATTTGTCGTACGCCTCACCACAAACTGATGGTACTCTTGACAGGTCAGCGAGAGCCTTGTCAAAGTTCTGCATCTCCACGTCGCGATAGGCATCTTTGATAATCCTGTCGATGTTGTTGGCATAGTAATCCAGTATTTTCTTCTTGGATTCCTGTACGAAGTTTGAAAGGGTTGGAGAATTACCCTTGATAGCCTTGAACGCCATTATCAAAGCCTTGTTCTCGTTAAGACCTACACCTGTGGCAGAGACCACCTCACTGTTATAAATCTTATTTTCAATGACATCGCCTATCATTATGGTCACATCAAGTTTCTCCGATACTCTTGACGGTGAGCCTGTGATGATGTCTTTGTTGACAATATCTGCTTTGGCAGTGATAATAAAGCGATCACAGAAATCGCTGTCGGCGATTCCATTGTTGGTAATCAACTGCACAAGTTTGTTCTCCAACGCCTTTCTGGCTTCTTCAGGAATATTATCTCTGGAAGGTTGATAAACCTTTACTGAAAGTCTGGAGAGGTCTTCATCCGCATTCTGAGCCATCACCATCGGCGGGTTTAGAGCCATGGCGAATATGGCTGCCATAATCAGTTTTTTCATAGCATCTCCTTATTTTTCGCCCAAAACCAAAATCGCGTCACCCAATCCTCTCGTGTACAACTTAGATGTGATCTGGTAAGTCGTGCTGAGATATTTCCTGAGTTTTTTCGCAAAACCTCTTGCGTCCAGCGCCTTTTCCTTTTCATCGACAAGAGGAATCCTTACTTGCTCGAACTGAGCGAAGTTCTCAGTTGCGTCTGACAGGTTGAAGTTTCCATTGATTGTGTTGTCCGACAGCCAATTCTGAATGCAGTCCAACAACTCTTCTCCATCATATTCGGTCTCAAGGTCATTGTCCCAATCGTCCCATTTCTTTATTGTCAGGACGATCTCCCTTCCGTTCCGGTTCATATCATTATAGTAATTCATCATCGCCATATCGAAATCCGCTATCTTGCTGACTACAGCCTGTTCCAGCATCACCGGTACTATATCATCGGATGCCGGTCCGGTACCGGAAGATGTCGCTATCCGTTTACTTGTGTAGGCATCGAAAGCCTCCAACGTAAATGATACTGACTTTCCTTGTGGATCTTTATTGACCTTCCACCAAATCTGGACGATAATGTCCATTTTAGCCCTCTGTTTGATGATATCCAAAGGTGACTGGGCGATGGATGCGCTCGACTCCTTGCTGACCATCAAGTTTTCCTCCGCCGCACGGTTGGAGACAGCCTTGGTCTCCTGCTCTGCATCTTTTAAGGAATATCCAAGGTTTGTGAGCATCTGCCCGATCTTGCTGACAACAAGAGGAAGTTCCTGGTCTTCGACGAATGCCTGTTGGTAGTTCGGCGTGCTGACTTCCACTCCCTGATTATCGTAGGTGGTTATAAAATAACGCTGACTGCACCAGTTGTCGCTCGGCAGAATCATCAAGGTAGGTTTCTTCACCTGTGCCGATAACGATTGAAAACCAATGGCCAGTAAGAAGATAATAGTTGAAGTGAGAATTTTTCTAAAAATCAATATTTGTCTCATATTCAATCATTTATTTTATTTTGAAATTCGACCGTCATGTTGAATGGTCATTCTTGTTTAACCTAAAACATACTTATCAATAGATTTGAGAAAACTTTCTCTACAAGAGATCAAATCTTTATTAACTGCCAATACTGCGGATTTGATTTCTTCCTCACGATCATTGGTGCTTGATTCCACCGTAATTTTGATTCTTTCAAGACCGGAAACGTTAATGACTTGTGTTGCGCTTATTATCACTGATTGTTCACGCTTCTTGTCTTTTTTCATAGACCATTTCGCCTTGCAGTCATCCAACTCATTTAACGTCTGTTTGACCATTTCTTTGAATTCTGATTCTGAATAGTTCATACTAATAACAATAGTTCCGCTTGCTCCTTACGCAGAATATCATATACAAAGAAAGTGTGGAGCTATTCCGTCCATCCGTCAGAAGGTTGTGGTAGAACCCGAAAGAAGATAGACTGAACAATCCCCACACCTGTATAGCCGGAGTGTTGAACACACGCAAGCAAATACAGATGATGGTGCTGCCGTCCTACCTCTCTTTCGTTGAAAACTACCACATTTTCTGACGAGGATAGTGCGAAAACACTTTCATCAATATGTCTGTTTTAGGCCAATTGTCTAAAACGTTGCGAATATAGGAATATTTTCTGACATAACAGCACCATCGTGTTGGAGAATATTCACGGGAAAATAATGTGATACTATAAATTCTTCAATAATTGGTGGCTTAATTATTGAAGAAATTGTCCGGTGAAAACCTTCCTCCCCGGACAAATTCAATTTATTTTCCATTTTTCCGGAGATCACAGCCTTTCTCCGGACAAACTGACCAAATTGCTTGATAACACGAGATTTAGATCATTCCGTGTCAGGATTGGCAACCGCTCGGATCTGGTCGATAATATTCAGAGCCTGCTTCTTGGTCAACCCGGCATCCACGGCTATGATCAGGAAATCCTCCAGGGTCGGATGTTCCTTGCCGTTGGCGAGCGATGAATGGAATCCGTGGTTGGCGTCACGGCACTCGGTAAGGTCGTAGGCAGGGGAGATGTTCCATCTCTTTCCGTCGAAAATGAACGAGAAATTCTTCGCATGGTCGTCATTGTTTCCGATCTCGTAGTTGAAGATCATTCTGCGGAACATTTCTTGAGCTTGTGATGTGTCTTGCGTCAGATATGCAGTGAACCGGATCAACCTGCGATAATCCATCATCGGTTGACGGATTGATTCGCACAGAAGTGCGGATGCCGTCGCTACGTGAAGCCTTGTCCCGTCAGGAGTGATGTCGAATCGTTTCGTGCCAAGGTATCTGCCATTGAATAATTTACAGTCGGGGACAGTTATGCCGCACTCCTTGGCTTTCAGGAGGATCTCATATTCACGCTGCCCGATGTCAACAGGATCGTAAGTATGCCTGAATTTGACGAGCCATGAGCCTTCATCGTCTTTCCACAGGCATTTCGGACGGCATCCTCCTGAGTTTCCGCTGTTTATGTAGAGAATCTCGGTGCTGGAGAAATCCTTTTCAGACAATACGTCCAGTGCGTCTTTCTGCATCTGGTCAAGAGTGGAGGTCCCTTTAGCGGTGTTGATGGTATATTCCGGCACATATGTAAGCGCCCCCATTCCCTTCGCACCGACAAATGACAGCCGTTCAACAGGGGTCATCTCGATCAAGGAAGTTCCGTATTTCTGCAGAATCCTGTTCAGAAGGTAGTTGCCGTACCCGTCAGGCATACTGTCTTCAAATATCCCGAAATTGCCGTAGAAATAATCGGTCTTCGGCAGCATAAGGCCGCTTTTCAAGGGCAATTCCAAAGGGGAAATGGAAAAACCGTCCGCTAGCCAGCTTTGGCTGTACTCGAACGCACATCTATGATTGCCGGGAGTCATGGACAACGTCCCGATAAGCATATCATGATAATAAACATTAAGTGATTCTGGTAATTTGATCATGACTTCCGCACTCCTCTTTTTCTGTTCATATTCCTTTTGATGGTTTCCATCTCCTCCATGGTGCTGTACTTCGCTTCCATGAATAGTTTATCCATCTCCTCAACATAGCCCAATGCCATAGCTATTCTGACAAAGGATTCGAGAGAAATCTTTGAAGTGGTCTCAAAACGCGCTATGGTAGATTTCGGGACTCCGGTCAATGATTGCAGTCCCTCTCTAGTGATCCCTTTCTCCAGTCTTCTTCTCTTCAGTCTCTCCGCCAATGCCCTTGTGAGTTCGTCTGGAGACGTGAATATGAAATCTGTATCAAACATAAATGTCAATATTATGATTATTATCTTCTCAATACAAAGATAATGAATATAATTTTAATATTTATGTCCGAAGCTTCCCAAGACGGCTATAGAATCAGCAGCAGGGCGAAGACATAGAGGATGAAGCCCTGGAAGTGAAGGCGCTTCCTGGTGCTGGAATGAAGCATTTCCTCGGTCGGGTCGTCCACGGTCTTCCCGCTCAGCGTCTCACCGGACGGGATTCTACCATTGGAATATTTCCGGATCAGCTCGCCGTCGCTGAACCACGTCGCGCCGCCGTTCGAACGGTTAAGGCTGACAAGGGTCTTTCTGTCGGCGTGGTAGGTTGAGGAAAGCAGTCTGGAATGGATTTCGGGCGTGAGCGCGGCCAGGTTGTCGAACTGGTCTTTGGACGAGGAGACCAGCAGCAGGGGAGTGAATCCGGCTGCCTTCGCCCCGTCAAGAGCGTCTGCTATCCTTGTCCAGAAAGTTCCGTTGGCCTTGGCCGGGTCATAGACCGAAACCGCGAGCACGTTGCCGTAGGTGGCTCTTTCGTCTTGATAATTGCCCGATGAGTCGGTGAACGAAAGCGCCGGCTTGTTGTCTTCGATGTCCGCCCCGTTGATCAGGATGGTCTCCGTGCGGACGTATGTCCAGGTCGAATCCGGAAGGCGGTCGAGGTCAAAGGCTCCCTCCTGTCCGTTCTTCTCGTAGATGATAGTGGATTTGTAGTTTCCGGAGACGTCCTCTTCATCGTCATCTCCGATGGAAGCCAGCAACTCGCTTCCAGGAGTGAACTCGGTGTAGTCCACCAGTGGGATTGATGTCAATGAATAGACCGTGAAGAGAATTATTGAGGCTGACACGATGCCGAACGAGACATATTTCCGTTTCCTGTTCTTGCCGAAATTCTTGAACGGCAGGAACGCTGTCATCGCCAAAGCCAACAGAACCAGATTCTTAAGGAATGTCTGGAAGTTGGTCAGGTGGATCACCTCTCCGAAGCAGCCGCAGTCAGTCAGGCTTACCGGATTGAATATGGCCAAAAACAACGTGAGCACCGTGAAGAAGACAATCATAGCGGTGGTTATGATTGCGACCTGTTTCCTCCACACGCCACTGATCATCGCCGCACCGAGGATGGCTTCCGCGAGCGCGAGAACCACGGCGGTCGCCTTTGCGGTTGGCAGCAGGAACGTTACATGGAAGAATCTGAAATACCCTTCCATCACAAGACCCGCTCCTACCGGATCAAGCAGTTTGAATATCCCCGCGAGCAGGAACACCACACCAATCAAAAAAGCGCACAGCCTTCTCAGCCTGAAGAGGAAAACGTTGTTCATTTTGCTTCGATATGTTCGTCAATAACTTTCTTCACCTTTGTGAATATCCCGTCCGGCGGCAGCATCTCCCCGAACTCGTCCGAGCAGTCTATTCTGATGAAATCCGGATCCAGCGCTACCTGCTGTCTGTAGATCGCCCGCACCTGCTTCTGGAACTCTATGTCTGATTCGTGAATATCCTGGGAGCCGTGGAGATATTCCCTGTCCTTTCCCGTCCGCGCCGAGTCCAACCTGCTCTCGACGAATGTGATGGGAACATCCAAGAATATATTCAAGTCTGGCTTCGGGAGGCCGAAGTCGCCATATTCAGTGTTGAAGATCCATTCGCGCAGGTTCTCTCTTTCCTCAGGGGCGCTCAGTTTGGCGCATTGGTATGCGATGTTGGAATAGACGTACCTGTCCAGCAGCACCGATCCGCCTTCCGCCAGCGTCTTCTTCATTTGGGGGGCCGCCCCGTGCCTGTCCTCGGCGAACAGCAGGGCCACCAGTTGAGGGTGAACTGACTCGTTGCTTCCGAAATCCCCGCGCAGAAACCGGCTGATCAGATCGCCATAGACCGGCGCGTCGTATCTCGGAAAGTGAATGTATTCCAATTCCGGGCATATCTTTTCGAGATACGCCTTCAACTTCTTGACTTGCGTGGATTTCCCAGCTCCGTCCAAACCTTCCAGAACGACCAGCATAACGATTGATTTTTCAGATGGAGGTCTTGAGCAATGCTCAAAACTTATTCCGAATCACAAAGATATTCAATTTTTGTCTATTTTTGTTCAAAATTAATGTCATTATGGGAAACAAGGCAGACAGAAATATTCAGGTGATGGGCATAGTGAACCTCACCGACGACTCTTTTTTCGCCGGCAGCCGCAACCTCCGGGCGGACGGGACCTTCGATGAGGAACTTTTCCGGGGCAGGATTGTGAATATGCTTGAGTCAGGAGCGGACATCCTTGATTTGGGAGCGTGCTCGACACGCCCAGGCTCAGACTCCATCAGTGAGGAAGAGGAGTGGAAGCGGCTTGAGCCGGCCTTGCATATTCTTGCATCTGAACATCCTGAGGTCAGGATTTCGATTGACACTTTCAGGCCTTCCGTCGTGAGCCGCGCGTTCGACATCATCGGCCCTTTTGTCGTGAACGATGTCAGCGGTGGGTGTGAGGACATGTGGAGGCTGCTTGGCCGGCTTCAGTTGCCGTACATCGCCATGCACACCCGTGGCACTCCAAAGAATATGCAGAGTCTCACCGACTATGACAATGTCACCGAGGCTGTCCGTGAGTTCTTCGTCGGGATCGCCGCCGAGGCGGATCGGCACGGGGTGAAGGATTGGATTCTGGATCCCGGTTTCGGCTTCGCCAAGACCGTGGAGCAGAACTGGCAACTGCTGCGTGAAATGGCTGTGTTTCAGGAGTTTGACAAGAGAATTCTCGTGGGCCTTTCTCGCAAGAGCTTCCTCTTCAGGCCTCTGGGCATCACTCCGGCTGACGCATTGCCTGCCACACAGGTCGCCGACTTCATCGCCCTACAAAACGGTGCGGACATCCTCCGCGTCCATGATGTCGCCGAGGCTGTCCGCACTGTAAAACTTTATCGTCTTTTTAATCAAGCGTCTGCTTGATTTCTGTGATCACGAACGCCTCGATATTGTCCCCGACCTTCAGGTCGTTGAACTTGTCGATGCCGATACCACACTCCATTCCGGCGGAAACCTCCTTCACGTCGTCCTTGCCCCTCTTGAGCGAGGCGAGCTCGCCGGTGTAAACCACGATACCGTCACGGATAAGCCTGCACTGCGCCGTCTTAGCGATCTTACCGTCCCTGACAAGACAGCCGGCGATCGTTCCGACCTTCGAGATCTTGAAGGTCTGCTTGACCTCCGCCGTTCCGGTGATCTCCTCCTTCTTGATAGGCTCAAGCATACCTTCGATACCGTCCTTCACATCGTTGATGGCGTCGTAGATGACGGAGTAGAGACGGATTTCGATTCCCTGCTCGTCGGCCAGTTTCCTTGCGTCCGTGGAAGGACGTACCTGGAATCCGATGATGACCGCATCCGAAGCCTCGGCCAGGATCACATCGGACTCGGAGATCGCTCCCACAGCCTTGTGGATCACATTGACACGAACCTGCTCGGTTGAGAGCTTGATGAGGGAATCTGAGAGAGCCTCCACCGATCCGTCCACGTCACCCTTCACGATGACGTTGAGTTCCTTGAAGTTGCCGATGGCGATCCGTCGTCCGATCTCCTCAAGTGTCATGTGCTTCTGAGTCTTGATGCCCTGGATTCGCAGGAGCTGCTCACGCTTGTTGGCGATTGCCTTGGCTTCCTTCTCGTCGCTCATCACATTGAACTTGTCACCGGCGCTCGGCGCTCCGTTCAGACCGAGGATTGAAACAGGGGTCGAAGGACCGGCCTCTTTCACTTTCTGTCCACGTTCGTTGAACATGGCCTTCACACGGCCGTAGTAACTGCCGCTCAGCACCATGTCTCCGGTCTTGAGTGTTCCGTCCTGCACGAGTACCGTGGCGAGATATCCACGTCCCTTGTCAAGGGATGACTCGATGACCGCTCCGACGCCGTTCTTGTTCGGGTTGGCCTTGAGGTCAAGAAGGTCGGTCTCAAGGAGAACCTTCTCAAGAAGCTTGTCGACGTTGAGTCCCTTCTTCGCGGAGATTTCCTGACACTGGTATTTCCCACCCCATGCCTCAGTGAGGATATTCATTTGTGCCAGTTGCTGGTAGATCCTTTCCGGCTGGGCTCCTGGCTTGTCTATCTTGTTGATGGCGAACACCATCGGTACACCGGCCGCCTGGGCGTGGTTGATGGCCTCGACTGTCTGAGGCATCACAGCGTCATCGGCCGCGATGATGATGATCGCAAGGTCGGTGAGCTGGGCTCCACGGGCACGCATAGCGGTGAACGCCTCGTGTCCAGGGGTGTCAAGGAAGGTGATCCTCCTGCCGTCTGGAAGCTTCACGTTGTAGGCACCGATGTGCTGGGTGATACCTCCCGCCTCTCCGGCGATGACGTTTGACTTACGAATATAGTCGAGCAACGATGTCTTACCATGGTCAACGTGTCCCATCACAGTGATGATCGGTGGTCTCGGAACAAGGTCTTCCTCGCGGTCAGCCTGTTCGCTGCTTCCCTCGATCTCTTCGGTGAGGTCGGCGGTCACAAACTCTACCTTGTAGCCGAACTGCTCGGCGACAAGCACAAGCGCCTCTGCGTCAAGCCTTTGGTTGATGGAAACCATAAGACCCAGATCCATGCAAGCCTTGATGACCTCGTTGACTGGAGTGTTGTTCATAAGGGTGGCGAGGTCGTTCACGGTCACGAACTCGGTGACCTTGAGGACCTTCTTCTCGGCTATCTCCTGTGCCATCTCCTCCTGGGACTTGGCCGCGGCCTGCTCCCTCTTCTCCTTTCTGTACTTGGCTCCGAAGTTGTTCTTCTTGTTGTCGTTCATCCTGGCGTAGGTCTCCTTGACCTGCTTCTGGATCTCCTTCTGCATCGCCTCCTGCTCCTCCTCGGTCATGGCCGGCTTGAAGCGGTCCGTCCCACGGTTGCGCTTCTTGCCGCCCTTGCCCTGCTCCTGAGCCTGCTTGGCATTCTTGTTCTTATCCTTGCGGGAACTGTTGTCAGCCTGCTTGCCTTCCTTCGCCACGTCAACCTTCTGGCTTCCCTTGGCTATTCTCTCTCTCTTCTTGTTACCCTTCTTAGGCTCGAACTGGGACAAGTCAATCTTCCCCAAGACTTTGAGCCCAGGGGTGGAACTTTGCTCCGCTGGCTTTTCCTCCTTGGCCTGAGGCTGTTGAGGTTGTGCCTGAGCCTGAGGTTGTGCCTGCTGTTGGTGTCTGGCTTTCGCCTGTTCCTCCCTCTGTCTGGCCGCAAGTTTCCTCTCGTGCTTGCTCAGCGGTCTCTCGCCGCCACGGACATCCTTCCCTGGAGCAGGGGTTGTCGGCTCAGGGGTAACGTTCTTGACGGGTTTATCCACCTTTTTCTCCGGCTTGGATTCGGCCACGACTTCCTGCTTAGGCTCCTCGATCACCGGACTCTCCTTGACATGCTCTGCCTCGGGTTTCGTTTCCGGTTCCTTTACCTGCTCCTCGACCGGCGCCTGGGTCTCAGGCTGTGGCTCAGGTTGTGGTTCCGGCTGTGGCTCTGGCTCAGCCATCGGCTCCACTTCCTCTTCGCGCTCAGGTTCCGTCTCTTCATGAACAGCGGCTTGAGGTTCCGGTTTAGGCTCGACAGGAGTGAAGATGGTTGTCTTGATGACAGTTTCCCTTACCGGTTCATCCTCTTCCTCTTTGGCGCTTTCCTGCTGCTTTCTGGATGTCTTTTCCAGAATCTCGTTGAGTTTGATGTCAATCTTTTCCGCAGCCTGCTTGTTGGCCTTGTCCTTCTCGAATTGCTTGTCAATCGCCGGAAGAAGATCCTCCGAGATCTTCACGTTAGGATTGGCTTCGACCTCAACTCCCTTGCTGGCCAAAAAGTCCACAAGTTTCTGAAGCCCGATGTTGTAAGTCTTGATGATTTTATTTAGTCTGATTTCTGCCATATTCAACCCCTTTAAATTAATATTGTCCGCTATTCGGCCTGGACTATTCTTCAAATTCGGCCCTCAGGATCCTGAACACTTCGGCCACGGTCTCATCCTCGAGATCGGCCCTCTTGGCGATGTCCTCAGGTGTGAACGCGAGCACGCTCTTGGCCGTGTCGCATCCGATGGCCTCCAGTCTGTCGATCACCCACTGGTCTATCTCGTTGCTGAATTCGCTGAGGAGAACGTCCTCCTCTTCCTGAGCCTCGTCCTTAGGAAGCTCTCTCCAGACCTCGATCTCTCTTCCGACAAGCATGCCTGCCAGCTTGATGTTGCATCCTCCGCGACCGATACCTTTCTTGACCTCGTCAGGCTGCATGTAAACCTTGATTTTGTCCTCTTCCGAGTTGCCGAGGTCGATTGATGACACTCTTGCAGGATTGAGGGCTCTTTGGATGAGAAGCTGCGTGTTGTTAGTCCACTGGAGCACGTCGATATTCTCGTTGCGGAGCTCGCGCACGATTCCGATGATTCTTGATCCCTTCACGCCGATGCACGCTCCGATCGGGTCGATCCTCTCGTCGTAGGACTCGACAGCCACCTTGGCGCGCTCGCCAGGTACACGGACAACCTTCTTGATGGTGATGAGGCCATCGAATATCTCCGGAACCTCATGCTCGAAGAGTTTCTCAAGGAACTCGTTGGATGTTCTGGAAAGAGTGATGTAAGGGGTGGTGTTGTTCTTCATCTCCACGCTCTTGATGATGGCGCGGAGGGTGTCTCCCTTCTTGAATCTCTCTCCTGGAATCTGCTCGGCCTTAGGCAGATGAAGCTCATTGTTGTCATCGTCAAGGATGATGACCTCCTTCGACCAAGTCTGGTAGATCTCACCCGTGAATATCTCGCCGATCTTGTCGGAATATGCCTTGAATACAATCGCCTTGTCGATGTCCATGATGCGGCCCTGAAGGTTCTGCCTGATGTTCAGGATTCCTCTTCTACCGAAAGACGCGAGGGAGAGTTTCTTGGTGTAGACATCCCCGATCTCGTAGTCGTCATCACCGGTCTCGGCCTTGATCTGATCAAGAGTGATCTGTGTGTTAGGATTCTCCACCTCCTCGACCACATCGAAGTTCTGGTAGATCTCGCAGTCTCCCTTGTCAACGTTGATGATGACATCGAAATTGTCGGCCGAGCCATAGGTCTTGGCGATCTGGGTGAGGAACACGTCCTTGAGCACACCCATCATCACCGGTCTGTCGATGTTCTTCTCTTCCTTGAAGTCCTTGAAGGCGTCAATAAGAGTGATTTCTTCTTTCTTTTCCATATTTATATTCTTGATATTCTTATTTCTTGAACACTATGTGCGGCACAACGGAGTTGATCTCCGCGAACCCGATGCGGTCCTCGTGCTCCACGAGTTCCTTTTTCTTCTTGCCTTCCACCGTTTCTTTCTGTGAATATCTCAGGCATATTCCTGCCTCGTCCACTCCGGTGAGCACCCCGATGATCTTCTTCCCGCCTTTAAGCCTTGCCTCCACAGCGGAGCCAACCGCCTTTTCATATTGCTTGAGAACCTTGAACGGCTGGTCGAGTCCGGCGGATGTGACGGTCAGGGAATAGTCCTCCGCGTCCTTGTCGAAAGCGGCCAGGAAAGCGTCATTGACGCTAACGCAATCCTCAAGGTCCATGTCGCCGACCTCTTTCTCGATGGTGAGCACTATGTCGTTGTCATTGCTGACCGAGACATCGACTATGAAGCATCCGCTGGCGCGCACGGCCTCCTCAATGCTGCTTATGATCTGTTCTTTCCGCATAAAGTCTGGTTTTACAAAGCGAAAGATAGGAGACGCTTTCGTCCCCTATCTCTCACAACGATGCAAAGATAAGAATATTTTAGTGAATATGAAAATAAATTGCTTTCTTTGTATTCCGTAATTGGAAATTGTAGATTTAATCGCCATAAAGAAGATGGAATTTACCGCAAAGCAATTGGCTCAGGTGCTCAGGGGAACCGTGGAAGGCGATCCCCAGGCAACGGTCACATCGTTCGCCAAGATCGAGCATGGCAAACCGGGGCAGCTGTGTTTTTTCGCCAACCCTAAGTACGAGAAATACGTTTACACATGCAGGGCAAGTGTCCTGCTGGTCAACAAGGATTTCACTCCTAAGGAGGCCGTGACCTCGACGATGGTCCGGGTCGATGACGCCTACAAGTCTTTGGCCGATCTCCTGAAATATGTCTCCACCCAGAGACGTACGGACAAGAGGCACAGAGGCTTCCGTTCATCATGGTTCCTGACCACCAAGTTCGGCAAGAAGGTCTATCTCGGAAGCCATTCGTATGTCGGGCATCACGCCAAGGTGGGGGACTACACGAAGATCTACGAGAATGTCTATGTCGGCGACAACACCGTGATCGGCTCGCACTGCATCATCTACCCGGGAGTCGTCATCTATCCGGGAATGATCATCGGCGACAACGTGATCATCCATGCCAACGCCGTCATCGGCTCCGACGGTTTCGGCAACGCCCCGCTTCCTGACGGGACTTGGGAGAAGATCGAACACATCGGCAATGTCATCATCGGCAACAATGTCGAGATCGGCGCCGGCACGACGATCGACAAGTCCGAGATGGAATCCACGATCATCGGCAACGGGGTCAAGATCGACAATCTTTGCCAGATAGCCCACAATGTCCAGATCGGAGACAACACCGTGATGGCCGCCCAGTGCGGAATCGCCGGCTCCACGAAGATCGGCAAGAACTGTATTCTTGCCGGCCAGGTCGGCATAGCGGGGCATCTGAACATCGCCGACAACACGACCATCGGCGCCCAGTGTGGCGTGATCGGAAATATCCGCAAGTCAGGCCAGGTGTTCCTTGGCTCGCCAGCCCTTCCGCTTAAGAACTACCTCCGCAGCTACGCCGTCTTCAAGCGTCAGGGCGAAGAATAGTAGCCAATAGCTACGAAGTGGCAGGGTAATCCTTGAATATTCAAATATTTCATGCTATCTTTGCAGACTGCTGTATTTTACGCAGCCTGCAAAAGATAGATTATGACTTTGAATAAGCAAAAGACCCTTGCGGGTGAATATGAGTTCCATGGTAAGGGGCTTCACACCGGCAAGATCTCAAAGATGATTCTCAAACCGGCTCCCGAGGACACTGGGATAGTGTTCCACAGAGTGGACCTCGGTGAAAACGCGTTCGTCGAGGCTTTGGCTGAGAATGTGTCATCGACGGCCAGAAGTACCACTATCTCCAAAGGAGAGGCGTCTGTGTCCACGATTGAGCATCTGATGTCAGCTCTGACGGGAATGGGCGTGGATAATGCCCTTGTTGAAATCGACAATGTCGAGGTTCCGATTCTGGACGGCAGCGCCCGTTATTATGTGGAGGCGATCGCCAAGGACGGCCTGAAAGAACAGGAGGCTGACAGGAAATATGTCACTATTCCAGAGGAGATTGAGATCCGTGACGAAAAGACCGGCTCATTCGTGAGAATCACTCCGGCCGACGCGCCTTCGATGGACATCACCGTGGACTTCGGCTCCAGGGTACTTGGTGTGCAGACCGCGCATTGGGATGAGTCCACGGACTATGCCAAGGAGATCGGCCCGTGCCGTACTTTCGTGTTCTTCCACGAGATAGAGTACTTGTTCCAGAACAATCTGGTCAAGGGTGGGGATGTCGATAACGCCATCGTGATAGTTGAACATCCGGTCCAGCCGGAGCAGGTCGAGAGGCTCTCCGCGCTTTTCAACGTGCCTGAGCTTGCCATAAACGACAACGGTTACCTCAACAACCTCAAGCTCCATTTCCCGAACGAGTGCGGAAGGCATAAGCTTCTGGATCTGATCGGAGACCTGAGGCTCGCCGGAGGTTATCTCAAGGCCAAGGTCACCGCTTTCAAGCCTGGACACACAATCAACACACGGACCGCCAAGGCCATCCGTGAGAAATCTTGCTGATAAAACAAACAGATATGAACACAATTTCACCATTAGCGTCAGTGAGCCCTAAGGCGAAACTTGGCGACAACATTGAGATCGGTCCTTTCGCCTTCATCGATGACGACGTGGAGATCGGAGACGGATGCAAGATCCATCCGCATGCGATGATATATTCATACGTCAAGATGGGAAAGAATTGCCAGGTATTCCCAGGTGCTGTGGTAGGCGCCATCCCTCAGGATCTTAAATATGAGGGTGAGGTCACATACGTGGAGATCGGCGACAATGTCACCATCCGCGAGTGTGTGACGATCAACCGTGGCACCAAGGCCAGCGGCAAGTGCGTGACGAAGATCGGCAGCAACACTCTGCTGATGTCCTACGTTCATGTGGCCCACGACTGCGTGGTAGGAAATCACTGCATCCTTGTCAGCTTCGTCGGCATCGCCGGCGAGACCGTGGTTGATGACTGGGCGATTGTCGGAGGCGGAGCGAAGGCTCACCAGTTCTCCAAGATCGGATGCCACGCCATGGTCGGCGGCATGTCCAAGATCAACAAGGACATCCCTCCTTACGTCCTCTGCGGCCGCGATCCGATCTGCTATTCAGGTGTGAACATCGTGGGACTCCGCCGCCGCGGATTCTCTTCCGACGTGATCCGCAACATCAAGGACATCTACGACACGATTTATTTCGCCGGCTACAACATCACCGACGGCTGCGCCAAGGTGGAGGCCGGATTCCCTCAGAGCGAGGAGCGTGACACCATCCTGAATTTCATCAGAGGCTCGAAGCGTGGAATCATCAGGGCTAACGACTCCAGGGAGAAAGGAGAGTTTGAATAGGACTGAGGAGGCGGCGGTGCTGCTGAGTGTGGCCTGGTTCCCGCCGATCAGCTATTTCGCATTGATGGCTAAAGACTTCATCTTGTCTCCGGACAGGGTGAAGCCTTCTGTCGTTTATCTTGAGGCCTGCGAGCATTACCAGAAGCAATCCTGGAGGAACCGCTTCCGTTACTATGCCGCCGACGGCCCTCAGAGCCTTAATTTCCCGATCATTCACGAAAGCGGAACCCATGAGCTGCCGATAACGGAGATCAAGGTGGATTACTCGACTCCTTGGCTGATCCGTACCGAACGGGCGATTGCGTCCGCCTACGAGTCCTCCGCTTATTTTGAATATTACAAGGACGAACTGTTCGGAATCCTGGATTCACAACCAGAGACGTTGTTCGACCTTGATTTACAACTGATCAGGTTCTTCCTCCGGAAGACCGGCGTCTCGGTGGACCTGAGGATGACCGATGAATATGTTCCCGTCCGTTCCCGTGAGATTCCGTTGGATTCCGGCCGCTACGGAATGGATTACCGGGAACTCATCCACCCGAAACGTCCGGACAACATATTGAAAGACCTGAATCTGGAAAAACCGTACTTCCAGGTTTTTGCCCAAAAGTACGGTTTCGTTCCGAATCTTTCCATCATGGACCTCCTTTTCAACGAAGGTCCGGATTCAATCTCCTATCTGAAATACCTTTAGAATCTCCACCCGAAGGTCGCCGTGATGCTGTAGAGGTCCCTCTTGTTGAGGATCATCGGAGAAGCCAGATCTTTAAGGTAGTCGGCGTAAGGTGAGATATATTCGTCCGACAGCATAGTCAGCCTTGCCGCGATGTCCGCGAAGAACGATCCGTTTGATGAATATCCAAAGCCTACGGAGAATGCGTTGATTCTGTCGTTCAACTTCGTCTTCTCATTTCCGTTATATACATATTCAGGAGTGGTGGTGAAATTGTAGCCGGCGCGCACCGCAAATTCCGGTACCGGCTTAAATTCCGTACCGATCCTGACCATGTGCGACACTCCCATGCAGTCACGTATCTCGTCATTCAGATTTCTGAAACTGTCGTCATTCCATCCGCCTTCCTTGCTCGTGAACTTCATCGTGCTGTAGTCGGTCATCTCGTAGTCCGCGCTTAGAAGAGCCATCCCGGCGAAGGTGAACGCCGCTCCGGCGTTGAGTCTGTAAGGCGAGCGTAGTCTGTAGGAATTATCCCCCTCAGGCGTCTTGGCCGACCCGTTGAATGAGGCGTCGGAGTAGTTGACATTGACATCTTGTCTCCAACGTTCGTTGATTTCCATGATTGTCGGTGTCTGAACGGCTCCACCTATGCGTATCCCGTCCACAGGTCTCCAAAGAAATCCGAACTTGCCGTAAACTCCGCTTCCGTCCGCCGTGTAGGAGTAACGGGTGCGATAGTCGCTGAAGTAGGTCTTGCCTTTCTCTCCGAAGTCCATCTCGAATGCCGACGGGTTCTCCGCGGCTTCCTTGAAATATTCATCATAGTTGTAGTTGAGGGAGGTTATTCCGAGATTCGCTCCGAGGAAGAACGTCTCTCCAAAATTGAACCCGACATTGAGCAACGCGTCGTATTTGCTTCCTGTTACGTTCCTGCCGTATGCCTGGTTCAACGCTCCAGGAAGGGAAATGTTGTAGATGTAGTTGCCGTCGGCATCCTTCTCTCCAGTCTGCTCATAGATTTCTGTCGCACCTATGTAGCGCCAGTAATAGGCCGGATCGTTAGAGTCTCCGAAATTGGAAAGCGCTCCTGCCTGGACGTTTGCGATCACATTCCATGGCGCGTATGAGCCTTTTTTAGGGTCATTGGTGTAATCATCAGGGTAGTAGTAGGGGTAGTCCCAACCTCTGTCTACTCTCTCGTTGTTGCTGTTGATGGAATATCCGTTAAGGAAATCCATGTCATAACCTTCGGCCGCCACAGCCATGGAGCCGATGTAACTTGTCTTGTCGTTCCTGCCGCCTGCCATCATCTTGCCGGTGAAATTGTTCGTCCCGTTGACGACAAATCCATAAGTGATGGCGGTCAGACCGCTCCCGCTGCCGGTTTTCCAGTTGAATGTCGCACCGATGTTCGGCATCGAGAATCTGGTGAGACTCTCGCGTCTCTCATTGGAGAAGTTGTCAACTCCTCCGACAGGGTAGGCGCTGTAGGATGAGTTCATCGAACTGAGCGTGAGATTCGGCGTGATCGTGAACTGGGAGTATCCCGCCACGGCCGATCCTGCCGGATTGATACCGATTGACCCGAGGTCGCCGCCGACAGCCGTCATCGCGTTGCCCATACCTATCGACCTTGCCGTTCCGTAGTAGTTGTTCTGGCTGAATGTCAGCCCGTCGTACATAGTCTGCGCCCCGGCCGCTACAGCGGTCAATGACAAAAGCGCAGTGAATATTGCCTTTCTCATTATTTCTATTGTTATTAATGGTTACCTTCTTCCGCCACCGCTTCTGGAGCCGCCTCCTCCACCGTACGAACCACCTGAACTTCTGGATGATCCGCCACCGGAGAACCCGCCGCCGGAATAGTTGCTACTGCTGCGGCTTGAGCTGCCGGAAGAATATGAACTTGAGCTCCTGCCTGTGGAGTAGCTGCTTGAGCTCCTCGTCGAGCCGGAAGAATAATCATTGCTTGACGAAGACCTGTAGGAAGATCCCGAAGACCTGTAGCTGCCTGTTGAGGAACTTCTGCTTGATCCTGTAGAGAATACGCTGGATGTCGTTCCGCTTGAGCTTCTGCTACCGCTTGCCGGTCTTGAGTACATCGTCGAGGATGAAGAGGATGACGAACGGCTGCTGCCGTAGGATGACCTGACTGAAGATGAGCCGGTAGAGGTCCCGAATGAGGATGATCCGCTGGATCTGACAGTGCCGCCGACCGATGACCTGACGGATGAGGACCTGTCAGACGAAGACATTACCGAGGATGATCTTGCTGATGAGGATCTTACGGATGAGGATGCCGGCCTGTTGACCGAGGATATTGATGACCTTGTGCCGCTTGTGCGTCCGCCAAGGCTTGAAGACCTTGTGGTAGTCGCTGACATTGAGGATCTTGTTGATCCGATGCCGCTTCTTGATCTGGTCATTGAGGAACTTCTCACTCCGGCGCTCCTTGAAGAGGACCCGATTCCGCTTCTTCTGCTTGAGCCGGTTGTGCTAAGACGTGGAGTGTAAACCCGTCCGCTGCCAGGACCGAAGAAGTCACGGTCGTGGTGGTGATGATGGCCGTAGCCCCAGCCTCCGTAATACCACGGATCGTACCAGCCGCCGTACCAGCCTCCATACCAGCCACCGTACCATCCGCTATAGTACCAAGGATCCCAGTACCAAGGGTCGTACCATCCGCTGTAATACCACGGATTGCCCCACCCCCAGGAATATCCATAATACCAAGGGTCATAGTGCCACGGTGAGTACCAGCCACCATAGTACCAAGGATTCGCGCCCCAGTAGATCGAGGTGTAGAAAGGACGGTTCCAGGAATACCAGGATGTCGCGTACCAAGGTTGGTAGGCGGCCCAGGTGTCGAAACCGTTGTCGTAGAGGTAAACGGATGTGGTGTTGTCAGTGTTGTTGAAATCTATTCTCGCCGCTTTGTTCTCAGGGATGAACAGAGTGTCAACCTTCTCTCCGCTCTTCATGAAGATCGGGGAGTTCTTTGTCTTTGCCACAAGAAGGTCGGTCTCCTCGTCATTTGCGGAGGTGGCTGCCTCCTCGGCTTGATGGACCTTGGCATTGGATGTATAGTAGATTCCATCCTGATACTTCTGCCTGGAAGCATCACTGGCAAACCGCGCCGCTGAACCGCACGAAGTCAGTGCCAGAAGCGCCGAGATAAAGAGGATTGTGCGTGTTTTCATTTCTGAATCTCCTATATTTAACAATTAATTCGTAACTTCGTGGCCGTATCCAAAGGTGTCGGCCACACAAATGTTCTCTAGTGAACAAAATCCATACCTTTCGGAATATTGCACAATAATAAGAATAATTGACAAAAACAGCAAAGAATATATGGCAAAGGAAGTGACAAAAAGGTCTGAGAACTATTCTCAGTGGTACAATGATCTGGTTGTGAAGGCAGACTTGGCAGAGCAGTCCGCCGTCAGGGGATGTATGGTGATAAAGCCTTATGGCTACGCGATCTGGGAGAAGATGCAGCACGCCCTTGACACTATGTTCAAGGAAACCGGCGCTGTGAACGCCTATTTCCCGCTTTTCATTCCTAAGTCCTTCTTCAGCAAGGAGGCCGAGCACGTGGCGGGATTCGCCAAGGAGTGCGCCGTCGTCACCCATCACAGGCTTATGAACGACCCTGACGGAAAGGGCGTTGTCGTGGATCCGTCCGCGAAGCTTGAGGAAGAGCTTATCGTAAGACCTACCTCCGAAACCATCATCTGGAGCACATATAAGAACTGGATCACATCATGGAGGGATCTCCCTATCATGTGCAACCAGTGGGCTAACGTTGTCCGCTGGGAGATGCGCACAAGGCTTTTCCTCCGCACCGCCGAATTCCTTTGGCAGGAGGGCCACACGGCCCACGCGACCTCGCAGGAGGCTCAGGAAGAGGCACAGAGAATGGTTCAGGTGTACGCGAAGTTCGCCCGTGAGTTTATGGCTCTGCCTGTGATCGTGGGACACAAGAGTCCTAACGAGAGATTCGCCGGCGCGCTCGACACCCTTACCATCGAGGCGATGATGCAGGACGGGAAGGCTCTCCAGGCCGGAACATCTCATTTCCTCGGCCAGAACTTCGCCAAGTCGTTCGATGTGAAATATACAGACAAGGAAGGCCTGCAGCAGTACGTGTGGGCCACATCCTGGGGCGTTTCCACGAGGCTTATGGGAGCCCTCGTGATGGCTCACGGCGATGACAACGGACTTGTCCTTCCGCCGGCTCTGGCCCCTATCCAGGTCGTTATGGTTCCGATCTACAAGACCGAAGAGGATCACACGAAGATCTTGGACAAGATGGCTCAGTTGAAGAAAGCCCTTGAGGCCGAAGGACATACTGTCAAGATTGATGACCGTGACACCCTGCGTCCTGGATTCAAGTTCGCCGAGTGGGAACTCAAGGGAGTCCCTGTACGTCTGGCTATGGGACCTCGTGACCTGGAGAACGGCACTGTAGAGGTTCACAGAAGAGACACCCTGGAGAAGCAGACTGTCGCCCTTGAGGGGCTTGACAAGTCAATCGCCGCCCTTCTGGACGACATCCAGAAGACCATCTACCAGAAGGCGTTCGACTTCCGCGCGTCACACGTTGAGAAGTGCGACGACTGGGAGGAGTTCAAGGCCAAGATCGGCACAGGCAAGTTCCTGCTCTGCCATTGGGACGGCACGGCCGAGACCGAGCAGAAGATCAAGGACGAGACAAAGGCCACGATCCGCTGCATCCCTGTGGACAGTTTTGTCTGCGAGGAGGAAGGCAAGGACATCTACTCCGGCAAGCCTTCAAAGCAGAGGGTCGTGTTCGCGATCTCTTATTAATTGGGAATATAATAAACTGACTATGAACGTGAAATCGATTAAACGAACAATGCTGTCCGTGGCTCTTGCGCTCGTTACGTTCGGAGCGTCCGCGCAGACGGACACGACATGGAGAAACGCCCAGTCAGCCGCGGCGGCCGCCGCAAAGCTTCTGACACAGACAGAGGAGACAAAGGTCGTGGCTCCGAAACCGGACTATTGGAACAAGTCGTTGATGACGAACCTGAACTTTGTCCAGAGTAGTTTCACGAACTGGGCGAAGGGAGGTTACAACAACTATGCGTTGAGCGCCTACATTGATGGCAACGCGAAGTGGAAGAAAGGTGAGAAGTACTGGAACAACCGTATCCAGCTGGACTACGGATTCCTTTATTCCGCCGACAAGCCGATCATCCAGAAGAACAAGGACCGGATCCTGTTCGAGAGCACTTGGGGCTACAAGGCAACAAAGACTTTGAACTACTCCGCCAAGTTCACGTTCCTCAGCCAGTTCGCCAACGGTTACAACTACCCGACTCCGGCCGTGGAGGAGGACAAGGAGCCATCCAGCAAGGATTGGAGAAACGCCCGTGTGCTCAAGTCCAGCATTCTTTCTCCGGGAACTGTCAATCTGGGTCTTGGTATTGACTGGGTGCCGAGCAAATGGCTGACGGTCAATATGGCGCCTATCACAGGAGGCTTCACAATCGTCGGAAGCGAGAAGCTGCGAAAGAACTATGGTATGGGGAGGAAGAAGAAGTACGAGGATACCGAGGTCTATCCGGACGCCAAGGATGACAAGAACATCTACTACAAGACTGGAAACTATTATAAACCAGCCCGTTTCGAGTTCGGTGCCCAGCTGACCGCCGATGCCAAGGTCAAGGTCAATGACAATTTCGAGGGCTCGACGCATCTGCTCCTGTTCTCAAACTATCTGAAGAATCCGAAGAACATCCGTGTGAACTGGGACACCCGTATGATGTGGAAGCTCAGCAGGTTCTTCTCGCTGAACATCACGACCAACCTCATCTACGACGACACTGTCCTCATCACGGACAAGGACGGCAACACCGGCAGGAGGGTGCAGTTCGCGCAGGCTCTCCAGTTCGGCTTCACGTACACGTTCGCAAGCAAGAAATAAAATTCCTGAATATGCAGGAACGTTTTGACAGAATCCTGAAAGGGCTGCTTCCTGATGGAGAGGCGGTTCTTTTGGCTGTCAGCGGCGGGGTTGACTCGATGTGTATGGCGGAGCTGTTTCTCAATTCCTCAGTCAGGAAGTGTTTCGCGCTGGCTCACTGCAATTTCCACCTGAGGGGAGAGGAGAGTGACTCGGACGAGACTCTTGTCAGGGAATGGGCCGAAAGCCACGGCGTCATATTCATAAAAACAGATTTTTACACAGAGGAATATGCCGCCTCGAATGGTGTAAGCATCGAGATGGCGGCGAGGGAGCTGCGTTACGCCTGGTTCGCGGAGGTCTGTCGGGAGCGAGGATTTGCCGCTTTGGCTGTCGCTCACAATGCCAACGACAATGCTGAGACTATGATACTGAATATGTTGCGTGGCACCGGGGTGAAAGGAATGACCGGAATGCGCCGTAGTTCGTCCCTTCTGGGTTCGGACGCCCGACTTATCCGGCCGCTTCTCGATTTCTCACGCGGGGATATTTATGAATATGCCGTATCGCGCGGGCTGTGTTGGCACGAGGACAGCACCAACGCTGATTCCGCCTACAAGCGCAACTGCATCCGTAATGAGATATTCCCGCTTTTTGGAAGGTTGAATCCGTCGTTCCTGACAACGTTGAACGAGGATATGGAGCGGTTCGCGCAGGTTCAATCCATCGCTGATGAATATGTCCGTTCGGTTTCGGCGGAGATTGTACGGCTTGATGGTAATGGCCTTCCTGTTATTGACCATCAGAAGCTTACGGCTAAAAAGAATTGGGAATATGTCCTTTTCCGTCTTTTGGAACCTTTCGGGTTCACTTCCTCCGTGGTCGCGGACCTTGCCTCTGTCCTGAAAAGTGACGGTACCGTCAGTGGCAGGACGTTCGTTGCTGATGAATATCTTGCCGTGACTTCGGCTCGGGAGATTGTTATATCTCCGGTCGCAGAGCTTGCCGAAGCGACTGACCTAACCATCAATGGCCCAGGAACATATTCATTGAACGGAATAAAGTTTTCCGTCTCGCTGTCGGACGATGTGAAGGACGTGAAGACAAGCGTAGGAGAGACTAAACTGGATCTCCCGTTCCCTTTCACAATAAGACATTGGCAACCAGGCGACTGGATGCGCCCGCTTGGAATGCGTGGCCGCAAGAAGCTCAGTGATATGTTCGTGGACCTTAAACTTGATATTCTTGAAAAGAAAAAAGCCCTCGTCATCGCTGACGAAGGCTTCCATATTCTCGCATTGGTAGGTCATCGCATCGATGACTCCGTGAAGGTGACGAAGGCCACAGCCACCGTCACAGTGATCCGTCTTATCTGATCTCTATCTCGAACGGCATTCTCGCGAAGACAAGGTCTCCCTGGCCTTTCGCCCAGCTCCTCTGCCAGTCAAGCAGATTCTTCGCCACGCCCTCCAGCGGAGTTCCGGCCAGTGCGTTGGCCATGGCCTCCTCCGGGTTGGTGGTCTTGCCAAACTGCTGCAGCAACTGCTCCATCACCGTCAAAGGCTTAGGATAACTTACGATGCCCCAGTTCTCTACTTCGGCGTCTCCGGCCATGGAACCCGCATACCTTATCGCATCCTCCAACGTTCCGATCTCGTCCACGAGACCGATCTTAAGTGCGTCGGCTCCGGTCCAGACACGTCCCTGAGCGATCTCGTCCACCGCCTCGAAAGTCATATCACGTCCCTGCGCGACTATGCTCACAAAACTGTTGTAGATGTCGTCAACATAGACCTGCATCCAGGCTGTCTCCCCGGCGTCAAACGGACGGGTCAGCGAAAGCATATCGGAATGCTTGTGGGACTTGACCGGCACCATATTCACGTGCGCTATGTCCTTTAGAGTCTTCCCGAACTCAGGGATGGCGGAGAACACACCGATCGAACCGGTGAGAGTCGTCGCGTTTGAGAATATGTGGTCGCAGCTGTTGGAGATCCAGTAACCGCCGGAAGCAGCATAGTCACCGTAAGAGGCGATGACCGGCTTGACTGCTCTGGTGAGGTCGATCTCTTCCTTGATCTTGCTGGCAGCCAGCACTGTACCGCCAGGAGAGTTGACCCTGAACACGACAGCCTTGACGGTTGAGTCCGCCCTTACCTTGGCGATGATGCCGGCGAAACGGTCGCCGCTGATGTTGTTCGGGTCGTCCTGCTCAAGGATATTCCCGTTGGCATAGATGACGGCGATGTTTTTCTTGGCGGTCAGGTTCGGCGTTGCCTTGGCGGCGGCATAGTCGCAGAACGGGATGAATTTCACATCCTTGTAACTGTCCTTGCCGGCCAGGTCGGCGAGTTTCCCCTTATATTCCTCAACGGAGAGAGCCTCGTCGGCGAGGTTGTGGCTCACCATATCTTCAGGAAGGGCTATGGAAAGGTGATCGATGAAGTAGTTGAGTGAGTCCACGCTCACACCCCTGCTCCCTGCGGTCTCCGCGGCCACCGTTTCCCACATGGAGTCGATCATCGCCTGGTTCTGCTCCATATTCTCAGGGCTTGGCGCGTTCTTGACGTACATTTCGCCGGCACTCTTGTACTTGCCGTGGCGGATGAGCTGGTAGTTTACACCGAGCTTGTCGAGCAGATCCTTGAGAAACAACATCCTCCCGCTTATTCCCAACATAAAGTTGTTGCCGCCGTGATGCCTCGTCGTGTAGATCTTGTCGGCCACTGACGCGAGGTAGTAGCTTCCGGATGTGAACGCCTCGCCATATGCTATCACTGCCTTGCCGCTCTTCCTGAAATCTGTGAGGGTCTTGCGGAGTTCCTCCAGTTTGGTAAGGCTGGTGGAGGCGCCGTCTGTCTTTACGAGGATGTACTGCACACCCGGATCCTCGGCGGCTTTGTGGATTGCCTTGACGGCATCGTGAAGTCCGACCAAAGCGATCTCTCCGCCTTGGATGGAGGTGAGCGGGTTGCTTTCCTGAGTCTGTTCAGTGATCTCGAATTTAGACATGTCCATCAGCAGGACACCCTCCTTGGGAATAACGGCGCCGGAGCCTCCGGAGAATGAAGCCGCAGAGGCAATCATTGAGCCGAGCATCATAAAGAACATGAAGAACTTCACGATGCCCCAGATGAACAGGCCGCACAGCACGGCCAGCACCCATTTGACGAATTCTTTTGTGTTCATATAGCCTGAAAACGTTTTGGTTTCTCTGGTAGCGAGATTTTGTACAAATTTAATCATTTTCTTAATAATCAATTATTATATTTGCATCCAGCGTATAACTTTATTTGAAGGAACGGCGCACTACGCGCTTGGCTTATGATGTGAATTATGAGAAAGACTATCATTGCTTCTATTATGGCCACGGTGTTGTCCGTTGGCATGTCAGCCCAGTCGGTTGACACTACCTCTATATATAAGGATAGGAAAGACAGTCTCAACGCGACGGTTTTTGTCGGTCATCAGGAGAATAGCATCTCAAGAGGAAAGACCTTGAGGACGGAACTTATCTCGGCCTCGGGACTTCAGAAGATGGCTTGTTGCAACCTCGCGGAAAGCTTTGAGAACTCGGCCAGCGTGACAGTCGGCTATTCGGACGCTGTCACGGGAGCGCGTCAGATAAGGCTTCTGGGCCTTTCCGGGACATACACACAGATGCTGGACGAGAACCGTCCGGTGATGAGGGGGATAACCGCTCCATATGGACTGTCTTATGTTCCAGGGCCATGGCTGGAGAGCATCCAGATCGCGAAAGGCTCCCCGTCCGTGATCAACGGCTTGGAATCAATGACCGGACAGATCAATCTTGAGCACAAGAAGCCTACCGAGGAGAAACCGCTTTTCATCCAGGCTTCGATGATGAGCGACACCAAGGCGGATTTCAACGCGACATCGGCCTGGCAACTCAGCCCGACGGTCTATACGATTCTGTTAGGACACGTCAGCGGGAACTTCAAGACCTACGATATGAACGATGATGGCTTCCGTGATGATCCTAAGATGTTGCAGTTTAATGTGGCCAACAGGTGGCTTTACTATACTCCCGAACTTCAGGTACGCTGGGGCGTGAAAGCTGTCCGGGACCATCGGCAGGGCGGAATGGACGGCTATGACAAAAGCGGGATGGAACCTCGTTGGGCTTCAGATGAGTTTATCCTGGAACCAACAGAAGGGAACTCTTTCGCAAAATATCTCTCGGAATCCCCTTGGGGCACCGACATCACGAACAGTCTCCTGAACGCCTACCTGAAAGTCGGCAAGCCTCTTCGCGAGGACGGCTCCTCCAGCATAGCCGCCATAGCGGACTGGTCGTGGCAGAAAAGCGACTCCTGGTTCGGCGCGTCATCCTACCTTGCGAGCCAACAGTCGGGCTTCATCAACCTCCTCTACAGGAATATGTTGAATGAGTCGCACGACTTCACTGTCGGCCTTTCCGGCACGTTCGACCACATTGACGAGGCTGTCGCAAAATTGGACTACGGCCTGTGGAGTGGTGAGAATTGGAATGGGCAGCGTCCATATTCCGGAATCGCGGATCATTTCTTCGGCGGTGCTTACGGGGAATATACCTTCCACGCCGGGGACATATTCACATCAATTGTCGGAGTCAGCGCTGATTGGTACAAGGGGAGCGGGTTCAAGTTGGCTCCGAGGGTGACTTTGAAATATTCACCGGCGGAATGGTTCGTGGCCAGAGCGAACGGCGGCAGGGGACTGAGGTACGCGGATCCGGTCGCAGACAATATCGGTGTGATGTCCACCCACAGCAGGCTCCAAGGGAATTGTATGGAGCGGCTGCTTGAGGATTCGTGGACATTCGGAGGAAACCTTACTTTTTATATGCCGCTCGGGGTCGATCCTTCCAAGACTTATGTCAGCTTTGATTATTTCAGAACCCAGTTCGCGCGTCAGTTGATGGTGGATTATGAGATGCCGGGCACAGATGTGAACGGCGGACGTGACATCTGGTTCTTTGATTCCAATGGAAGACGCTCATATTCAGATAACTGGCAGGTGGATTTCAATGTCGAGCCATTTGACCGCTTCACCGTGGCTTTGACCGGGCGCTACACCAACGCCCGGCAGGAGAATTATGGTGGCGAATTGGTGGAGAAGCCGATGCTCAGCTGCTTCAAGGGGGTGCTGAACCTTCAGTATAAGACAAATCTGAGCCGATGGATATTCGATTTCACCGCTTCCGTGAACGGTTCGGCGAGGGTGTATGACTTTATGAAAGATCTGAAGGATGATGGTGGGGAACTGCTTTATCCTGATGGCCGCACTCCGGTCTATCCATTGCTCTATGCGCAGATAACCAGGCGTTTCCGTGGGTTCGACATCTATGCTGGGGTTGAGAACATCACGAATTTCACCCAGAAGCACGTGCTGGTGGGGGATAGGAACGCCGCCGGGGAATGGACTCCAGGCTTCGATGCCAGCTGTGTCTGGGGGCCTATTATGGGACGGCGGATCAATCTTGGCGTGAGATTGACGCTCTGGAGGGCGACAAAGAACGATTAAATCACTATCTTTGCAGGATGAACCTTGGCGCGGATAACCACGCTGCTGCCATAAGGTTGTAGATTATGAAAAGAATATTATTGATAGCGGTCGCGGCCGTGATGTTGGCTGCGCCTTTTGCCGCGGCTCAGGCTGCTCCTTTCGAGGGTTTTGCGACGGAGGCACCCGCCGACAAGAATGTCGGCGAGGTTGTTTTCGCGACGAATATGCATTGTGACAAATGCGTGAACAAACTCAATGAGAATCTGGCGTTCCTCAAGGGAGTCAAGGACTTGAAGGTCTCTCTCAAGGATCAGACAATCAAGATCAAGTACGACCGCCGTAAGACCGATGAGAAGACCCTTGCGGACGCTATCAAAAAACTTGGCTACAAGGCCGATAAAGTGGAAAAATAACGATTATGAGTCAGAAACCGTCAATCCCTAAGGGGACACGTGATTTCGGTCAGCAGAATATGGCCGAAAGGAATTATATCTTCGACACCATCAAGAAGGTCTTCAGGACTTTCGGCTATGCCCAGATCGAGACTCCGGCTATGGAGAATCTGTCAACCTTGCTCGGAAAATATGGCGAGGAAGGGGACAAGCTCCTGTTCAGAGTCCTGAACTCCGGTGACTGTTTCTCAAAGGTCAACTTTGAGGATTACCGCAATGAGGAAGGGGGAGTGAACAGTGTCGCTCTTTCCAAAGAGATTTGTGAGAAAGGTCTTCGCTACGACCTGACCGTGCCTTTTGCCCGTTTCGTGGTCCAGCACCAGAACGAGATCTCCTTCCCGTTCAAGCGTTTCCAGATCCAGCCGGTCTGGAGGGCAGACAGGCCGCAGAAGGGACGTTACCGTGAGTTCTACCAGTGCGACGTGGACGTGATCGGCAGCAAGTCTCAGGTCAATGAGCTTGAACTCGTGCAGATTGTGGACAAGGTGTTCAGCCTTCTGGACGTGAATGTGCTCGTGAAGATCAACAACAGGAAGGTCCTGACGGGTTTCGCCGAGATCTGCGGATTCCCGGACAAGGTGGTTGACATCACTGTGGCCATTGACAAACTTGACAAGATCGGCCTTGAGAGCGTTGAGGAGGAGATGCGTGAGAAAGGTCTGACCGACGGTGCGATCGCCGTGATCGAGCAGATTCTGAAACTGTCCGGTTCCACTTCCGGGAAACTGGCTTCGATGCGCTCGCTGATGAACGGCGGCTCCGCTTCCGGACTCGTTTCCGAGACAGGCCTCAAAGGTCTTGACGAGCTTGAGGAACTTTTCGGCCTGATCGATGCTGCCGGTGTAAAATGCCCGGTAGAGATCGATCTTTCCCTTGCCCGTGGCCTGAATTACTACACAGGTGCCATCTTTGAGGTGAAAGCCCTTGATTTCCAGATCGGAAGCATCTGCGGAGGCGGTCGTTACGACAATCTTACCGGAATATTCGGTCTTCCGGATATGTCAGGAGTGGGCATCAGCTTCGGCGCCGACAGGATCTATGATGTCTTGAAAGGCTTGGATAAGTTCCCTAAGTCATTGGCTTCCAGCACCACGCTTCTGTTCGCTTGTATGGGTGTCGAAGAGCTTCGCTACGTCCTTCCTGTCGCCGCCGCGTTGCGCTCAGAAGGTGTCTCCGTTGAGGTTTATCCGGAGCCGTCAAAACTCAAGAAGCAGTTTGACTACGCCGAGAAGAAGTCCATTCCGTTCCTTTCCATCAACGGTGGCAACGAGGTCGAGGCCGGCGTCATCCAGCTCAAGAACCTCACCACCGGCGAGCAGAAATCCTTCGCCAAGACCGACATCGCCGGAATGAAGGTGTTTATGAATATATAAGGATAAGAAATCTGTAGAACATATATCTGTAGGAAGTCTCCTTCTGAAATTTTGCACGTTACCAAAATTTCAGAAGGAGACTTCCTACAGAGTGATTCAGATCCGAACATTTTTTTGAAATATGTTTTGCATTTCAGAAAAATATTCCTACCTTTGTAGTCCAACATCGCGGGGTAGAGCAGTTGGTAGCTCGTCGGGCTCATAACCCGGAGGCCGGAGGTTCGAGTCCTTCCCCCGCTACGAATTTGCCGCAACTTCTTGCAAGTCAAGGAATTGCGGCAAAATTGTCAAAAATGCTGCGCCAGATTTGCGCCAAAAAAATTCGCTGTCTGAGCCGGTTCCTGTCAAACCTTTGTTGGGGAGTTCAAAAATTTCCCCAACAAAAAAAATGTCTTCAAGTCTCCGCACGACGAATGGCTTTATTCCGGCAAAGGTCGCCGAAGGAAAGCGTTGGTATGTTGAATTCTATTGCCTCGATCCGGAAACCGGTCGCATGAGAAGAAAGAGGGTGTCTGTGCCTAAGATAAAAGGCGTGACCGCCCGCAGAAGGTACGCCAACGACATGGTCATCAACATCAACGACCAGCTCTCGCAAGGATGGAATCCCTACCTGTCCCTGAACAATCCGGAGGAATACACTCTTTTTGATGATGTCTGTGAGAAATACTACCGCTATCTGTACAAGTTGACGGAATCGGACATCATGCGCGTCAAGACCTACAATGGCTACACTTCGTTCCTGAACGTGTTCCGTGGCTGGAACAGCGAACAACACAAACCGGTGTGCTATGTCTATCAATTAAAGTCATCAGTTGTCTCGAAGTTTCTCGACTGGCTATGGCTTGATTGCGGGAAGGCTGCCAGAACCAGAGACAATTACCTCTCTTGGCTTCGCAGCTTTGCCGGATGGCTTATGGAGAAGAACTACATCAGCGAGGACTTCACGGCGAATCTTACTGCCGTCCAGGGCAGGCGCAAATGTGCAAAGAACCGCACCGTCATCCCGAAGGAGACGATGCTTGCCATCCGTGAATATTGCAGCGACCGCAACCGCCACTATCTTTTGGCTTGCTATGTTCTCTATTATTGCTTCATACGCCCTAAGGAGATGAGCCACATCAGGATCGGTGACATTTCGGTAAAGGGAGGCACCATTTCCGTCAGGGCCGAATATTCAAAGAACCGGAAGGATGCCGTGGTAACCCTTCCTGATTGTGTTCTCAAACTGATGCTCGACCTTGATGTGCTGTCAAACCCCGCTGACTGGTATCTTTTCAGTTCCGGCTTTCGTCCTGGACCTGCACACCATCCGGCTAAGCATTTCGGAGACTTCTGGACCTACCATCTGAAGAAGGATCTGAGGCTCCCTTCCGAGTACAAGTTCTACAGCCTCAAGGACACCGGCATAACGGATCTGATCAAGGCCCGCACCGATCTCCTTTCTGTTCGTGACCAAGCCCGTCATCACTCACTCCAGATGACCGACCTCTACACCCCTCTGGAGACCCGCACCGCCAACGAGTCCATCCGTCACCACGAGTCCTATTTCTAACCATTTGTTCACGTTACTACCACTCGACAAGGCTGTAGGAGAGACCGGCGCCGATGTAGGGTAGCGGGGTGATGCGGTTGTCCTGGATGGTTATGCCGTAACCGGCCTGAAGGGATAGGGCAAAATGAGATCTTTTTCGTGACGGGACGGAAATGGTCCGGGTCACGACCTTCGTTTCCGGAAAGACCTGAATCAGGTCGAGGCTTGGCTGGTAGCCGGACACTACCGCACGATAGTCCTTTCCGGAATATTCTTTGCGCTCCTTGAGGAGCTGGACGAATGTTGTGTCGTGGATGATTACGATGTCGGGATAGGCGACAAGGAGTGTGTCAGTGATGGTGGTTAGGATGGGGACGGGGTACTCCACGGTGACGGTGTCCCTTACGATCAGCGTATCTGCCTTGGGTATCTCGATGGACTCGGGGACCGCCGAGCGGTAGCCCAGCCTCCAGCTCAGGACGGAGACAGCCGCCACCAGCGCGGCGACAAGCAGAAGGATCCACCCCGGCTTCATCGCCTCACGCCTCCGAGCCTGTCAGCCCACCGCTCCGTGAAAAACGAGTAATAGCTGATGGTGCCAAAGCTCTTGAATGAAGAATGCAGCCAAGCCCAAGTAATTGACGGAATACCAATGATAGGCAAATACAACCATCCGAGATAAAGCGACTGCCTCGTATGTCCCCACTCGTGCATGTGGCTCATCTCTATGTACGATCCCTTGCTGTAATCCCCGCGGTAACGCCACGGGAGGATGATGAACCGCCCGAGGCTTATGCCGCCTTTCATCCTCTCCGAGTAGAGGATGCGGACATCGCCGTAGGTAACCTCCATACACATGCAGTCCAGACTGTAGACCTGGAAGAGGATGAACCCCAGGAGGTTCTGCGGAAGCTCCCACAGGAGCCTCAGGAAATTGATAATCTCTTTCATAACACGTCAATATATTTGCGTCAAACAATTTTCATATTTTGACAACTCACAAGGCCTTGTACTCACTTGTCGCGTCGAAGCACGGGCACGCCTTCCTGGCGAAGTCCCTGTGGCCTCTTATCTCCGCGTTCGGGTACCTCGCCTTCAGATCCTTCAGGAGCTTCGTGAGAGCCTCCCTCTGCGCAAGCGTCCTCGTGTCCTTGGCCTTGCCGGACTTGTCGAGACCTCCCACGTAGCACACGCCCACGCTGTCCGCGTTGCGCCCCTGGCAGTGAGCCCCGATCTCGTTCTCCGGCCTCCCGGCGTGCACCGTGCCGTCAAGGTAGACGACATAATGGTAGCCGATGGTGCGAAACCCGCGTGCCTTGTGCCACCTCGTTATCTCCTCGTTCGTCACCCACCTGCCCTCCGGTGTGGCGGTGCAGTGCACTATGATGTAGTTAATCTTCCTTGCCATCGACCTTAATCTCCTCTTTGTTTTCGGATTCCTCCGTTTTCTTTATCGTTATCGCCCCCTCGATGTTCGCCCCGGTCTTTGCCTCGACCACGGCCTCGATGACCTTCGCCGCGTCCACCTTGACCCCGGCCTTGTGGCCGAACTTCCAGAAGTACCAGTTCTGGGCGATGGAGATCAGCTCCACGCCGATGACCACGAGCATCAGCCCCGTCTCGATGATGGTGTAGCCCGTGGCCACGGCCAACGAGGAGGCCAGCACCGCCCAGCAGAAGTACTCCACCGCCTTTCCTATCGTGCGGCGTATCGCACGGCTTATCCTGATCCGGTCGCCCTTGCGCCGGGCGGCCCTGATGCCGAACACGAGGTCGATCAGGATGACCACGGCGGCTATTACCAGGTATGGCAGCATACGTTGCAGTGATTGCTCAAAAAACAGCAACAGAGTGGCCGATATGCCCGCGCCGACCACCACGCCCCCCGTCGAAGCCTCGTCCGCGAGGATGTGGGCGTTGAAACTGTCCATCATGCTCCACCCCCCGTGTCCGTCAATTCAACATACAGCCCTATCAGATTATAGGGTACCCATAAATTCTGGCAATCTTCTTTTATTTTCATAAACTATTATAATATATCAAGGAACATATCATCACAACTTAAGGTAATAATTATATCACCCTGGAAAGCAGTAGATACACGATTACTTAAATCTAACACAGATGGATTTTGCATCTCAAGCACGACAGACGAATCAAATCCAGGAACGTTTGTTCCAAAATAAGTTTCTGACAAATCAAAGGTAGGCAAATTTGATAAACTTAAATTACCTGTTTTGATCTCTGAAATTGACACAATACCGACTTGGGTAGCTTCTGTGGCAGCAAAATCAGTAACAAAGGCTAGATTATTTAGTTTGAAAATTGAGAGCGGCATTGGAATGCACCTGTATACATCCATCCTAAGTTTTGGTACAGATCCACCCGCATCTACACCCGTTACATAAGGAAATATAGGTAAGTAACTTGTATTGTTATCCATGTTCATTAACCAAACAAGACCGAACTTCTCACTAGAGAATTGTGATGATACATAGGAGGAGAAAGATTCATCTGTTTTAATGACTGCATGATATCTAGTTTGATATTCTTCAATAATACAATCAGATTCAAGAATAATTGAACCATGAGAAGTAACGACATTTTCAACTTTGGTAAAAAGATCTGCTTGAACTTTTGCAATTTCACATAACAAGAAGTTCTCATTGTTATAAAAGTCTGTATGTTCAGACGTTTCATTATTATAAACAGTATCAGGATTAGTGGATCCGTTTAATATATGAACATATAAGAACTGATTATATTTCCAGTCAACCATCAACTTGTTGTATAATTCGGCAACATTAGACTCTGGAATATCAATGTATATGTATTGTGAATCCATTGATACAATTGTTCCCAAAGATAAACCATCCGTTATAGTCAAGCCATTGGTATTAATACATACTTCTGGATTATGATCCGCTACATCTAACACTTGATCAGCATTTGATATTGCAATCTTCATTGCAACGGTATTCTCAGACTCTGAAGCATCCTGTGTACAATTGCAAGTGGCAATCACATCTCCAGTAGAAGCTTTAAGAACGAGATCAAAGGTTCTCTCTGAAGAAGTGTTAACATCAGGTGCCAGAGACAAGCTCTTATTTCCGGTACCACTTATTGGTAGCGGGTCGCCACTTACTAAACTGTTGCCAACGTAAGAAGGACCATCGATAGTCCAACCTACATTATCTGGGTCAGTGATATTCAAATCCAAGCCTGATGCGGATAGATCACTCTGACCATTGCTGTCAAAGCGGAATGTAGTAGGAACATCCCAAGAAGGCATAACTAAAGACTCCTGATGGTAGGATATGGATGCGGTAGTTGACTTGCTCCCCTCACCCGTTATCTTCATTTCAATAGTATCATCTCTGCTTAGGCCAGTGATGTTCTTACCAACGGTGGCCTTAAGATTAAGCTCATCAATGGTTACCAAACTTGGTACTGATGTGAACTCATAGGTAAAATCAGTTATAGTTCTGGTAGCACCCGAAGTATAGGTGGCTGTCTGGTTCGGGGATACCTTAGCGGCTATATCTACATCCCCACCTGTCTTTGGAATGATTACAGTGGCAGATGCGGCATTAACTGATGAATAGGTTACCTGATTGGCCTGTTGGTACACATCAATACTTTGGGTTACTTTAGAGCCATTCCAGGTTATAGTAGCTGTAACCGTATCGAGTTTAGTCTTGGCTTTAATAGTTGAACCAAGATTCGAGCCATTTACCGTTTTAGACAACGTAATGATAACATCTGAGGATGTTATAGTAGGAGTATCGGATTCTCCAGAAGAATAATCAATCTTGCCTGAAGCTGAGATAAAGTTTGGTGAGTCAGCTGAGCCACCCGATGCTGGGATATCGTCTAATGAAACAGAAGCAGAATTTAAAGTGTAGGTAGCCTTATTAGGATCTTGTCTTACAAAATCGGTGGAAGTTAAGGTCTGACCATTAACGACAATGGTTATCTTAATACGGGCGCTCTTATAAGAATCAGTGATGTTCTTTCCCAGAGAATTCATGACTATCTCTCCTGTATACTCGTCTAAGGTCCAGTTATAAGGGGAACCAGGAGGATCGGTATAATAGGTGTATTTTACAGAATGAGAAGAATTAGATTGAGTAAGAGTCCCACCACCAGATGTTTTACCATTCCATCCCCAAGGGATTGAAAATCCGTAAGAAGGGGTGGCAACACCTCCTTCTGCGCCGATATTCCAATTAGAATATGTCATATAGACACTTGCGGTGCCGTAGGTCTTCTCACCAGCCGCTTGGGTAATGGTGATGGCTTCAGAAGATATTCCAGGATCACTCGAATCACGGAGCCTGAAAGTGATGTTCTTGGAATACTCAGTTTGATTCTCCGCCACGTCAAAGGAGATCTCAAAAGTGTAAGAGCTAGATGCCCCAGGATCTCCAGATATCTGATGAGAGACGTTTCCGTCCCAGGAATAGGCAGTCCCGTTCACCTTCAGAGCAAAGTTTGAAAGTAAAGATGAATCAGTGAGATTAGTCAGCTTCAGAGACGGCGAGTTGCTGGTGCCAGTGATTTTCACAGTGCCACCCAGAGCTGCAACAGAATAGGAAGTCTTGTCTACCACGATAAACTCACCAGCTCCAACCTGTAAGAGAACTACAGAATCAGAGGCTCCACCAGAGGTAACTCCTTTGATAGAGCCTGATCTGCTTGATCTTCCAGTATGGGAGCTTGCTTTTAGTGATCTTGTCCCTGAGCCACTTCCTGTAGACCCAGATACTACAGTGATCCAACTTGGTTTTGCCATGGTTATTCTGTTTTTTAGAATAAATTAGAAGATGAGAGGGGTTTCACCCCCTCCCACCTTATGACAGTCTTATTCAAGAGTCCAGCTGTCGTTTGACTCTATATTGAGCGTCTTGGATTCTCCGGCAGCCACAAAGGTGAGGCTCTCTGGAGTGAGGTTGATGTAGGAAGAAGACCCCTGCTGACTAAACGTGAAGTTTCTGGTGGCAGTCTTGCTGCCCTCGCCAGTGACAGTAACCGTCACAACGAAGCCTCCACGAGGCTCCGTAGTAGGGTTGGCTCCAACAGAGACGATGCCGTCAGAAGAGAGAGCAAACCCAGTTGCAGCGGTCTTGACCTTTGGACTGAGGTCAAAGACAACCGCAGCAGTAGCGCTGGCCTCTGTTCTGGTAGCACCCGAAGTATAGGTGACAGTCTGCTTGGCTCCAACATTGGAGTTGTCGGTCATGTTGCGGCTTTGGGTACCGTCAGCCTTGAGTGAAACCTCTGTGGCAACGGCAGAGTCAAAGGTGATGTCACCGTAAGTGGCGGTATTGGCTGCCTGATATACATCCACAGAAGCGGACTTGGTAGCTGTAGTCTTCCAGGTAACTGTAGCAGTGAGAGTGCCTTTCTTAGTTCTGTTGGTAACAGTAGTACCAAGTGAAGCAGCTGAAACTCCCTCACTAAAGGTGATGGTACAATCATCAGAGCCGTTGGTGAGGGCAACATCACTGGTGACTGATCCCGAGGTGTAAGTCTGTGAACCCTTGGCTGTAACCGTAGTAGAAGATACTGAACCTCCGGAAGCTGGGATGTCAGCTGGAGCAGCCAGTGTCACATCCGTAACTGCATAAGTAACGGAATTGGCTTGCTGACTAACTGAAACCTCTTTGGAAGCAGACTTGCCATTAGCATTGAGAGTGATAGTTACAGTGCCTGAAATCACGTCTCCAACCACGGTTGTACGAGATTCCGCAGATACCTGACCCGTAGCTGTGGCAAGGGTAAGAGATGAAGGCCATCCGGTCTTAGTTGCATAAGCAACAGTGCCACCGGTAGTAATGGTGCCACCCCCCGAGGTAACACCGTTCCATCCCCAAGGCTGGGAGAAGGAAACAGAAGGGGCATCAACGGTACCACCGGCAGCAGGGATTTGCTGATAAGTACCCACGGTGAGGGTAACAGCACCATAAGACTTGACACCCTTGGCCTGAATGATGGCGATAGCATCAGTGACAACATCGCCGTTACCATTCTGAAGCTTGATCTCCAATGTTCTGGCAGCTTCAGTCTTGTTCTCTGGGATCTTGACGTCGATAGTGAAAGTGAACTGAGCATCCTTACCCGGATCGTCATCAATGCCCGTGTCAGTCTTTCCATCCCAAGAATCATCGTTGACTGCGTTGACTTGGATCTTGTAGGCTGCCCCGGGGATAATCTTGCACGTAGTCTCGGCCACCTTGATGTTCTCCGTGTGTGCGGTACACGTGATCTGAATGGATTCAGAACCGACAGAGTTGCTACCCTTTGTAGCGGCATTATATGTCGTGGTCGGCACATTAATGAACTCAGCCTTACCGGCCTGAGAAACAGAGGTTGTGTCGGTTGCACCTCCGGTTGTTTTAGCGGTGATTGTTCCACCTCTCTGCTGACGACCCGTGTACTCAAGGGCGGTAACAGTTGTGGAATCGTTCATGGAACCTGAGCTCTTGCCCAGTTTAATCCAACTCGGTTTTGCCATACTTTTAATGGTTTTTAAGAAATTAATAAATTAGCCTTTGTTAGGTGTTTCGTCGTTGTGTTTAACTCCAAGAGTCCATGGAGCATTAGACTCTATGGTTAGATCTTTAGTGCTCCCCGGGTCCGGGAATTCTAAGTTCTCTGGAACAAGTTTGATGAACTCACTCAGAGGCTGATGCTTATGCATCATCAGAGCTCTAAATACACTCATAGCTTAGGCTTTTGGAAATTCTCCCCAGACGGCCAGAGACCCGATCACTGAGACCACGTATATGCGATCAGCTTGAGTGACAGGAGCCTCACCGTTCATCCATTTGATGGTGGAGTCACCCACGATAGCATGAATGGTTGCTCCCACCTCGATAGTATAGACAGTCTCTTTGTGAGATGCGCTTGCCTGAACAATGTAATCGTCCTCAAGTTCTGGGACATCTACGTAGGTGACACCATCTAGTCTATCGAGAACCTCTTTTACGGTCTCATTCTTGTGCTTGATCTGGCCCGAATCTGTGACATATTGTCCCTCTAATGGTCGTCTTAGTTCGCCATAGATCTTGATATAATCTGCCATGATATTCTAAGTTTTAAGAGATAACAATGGTCATAGAGCCAGCACCAGGAAGATCCTTAGTCCGATAGCACTTGTAGGTTCCCAGTGGAGTAGAAGCCTCTACTGGAGCCAAGAACGGAACATCGAAACCACTAGATGTAACCTTGTTGATTGACATGGTGTTAGGGACACAGAGCCACAGGTACTTAGTAGCATCATCATTGGTGAGAGTCTTGGTACCATTGAGAGAAGAGCCTCCCTTAGTCAGTGAAGTGATAGTCAACTCATTTCCAGTGGTGGCTTTAGAGAAGCCATAATAGACCGGAAGATAAAGATTAACACTGATAGACCTTGGTGAGTTCTTTATAGTAGTAGAACCCTTCTTAGCAGTGACCGAGCCAGATTTGTAACCCTGAGTAGAGAGAGTGAATTTCTCTGAGCCCTCAGCTACATTCTCCAGGGTCTTAGTCTCGCCGTTGAACTGGATCTGGACAGTGTCAGCTACTACTGGCTTAGAGTTTCTGAGAACCCTGAAAGATACACTGACCTCTACTGAGTTACCTGTCCATTCTGCCGAAGACGGCGAGATGGAAGCCTCAAGTGAAGTCGGGAAGCAGTAGTCCTGCAACTCCCTTATGGCTCCTGTCACGACTCTGTTCTGCACGCAATTCTCACTGGTCTCAGAAAGTTCGGAGTCAGGCTTGCAGGATTCACCTGGTGTGGGATCAGGGACATCTCCACCGCCCGATGTCTCTTTATCCACATAGAGATTGACAATACAACTGTCTTCCTGAACCCCGGAAGCATCGTTGCATGAGGCAACCCTTATGACTCCGTGCTGAAGTATCCTCTTCTTGATGCCGGAGCCATTGACGAAAATGACTTCCACCCCATAGTCGCCTATCGGGAGAGAGCCGGTTTCAACGAGTCCTCTGATCTCGTTGGTCGTGACAAACCATGCTTTGACGGCGACTTTCCTGTCGGAACCTACCACCTTCGCCATTATTTCTGAGCAGTCCTCCAATTCGTAGGCTCTGTCTTGGCCGAACGTCAGTCCTTTCGACCAAAGACAGATCCTGATAGGGAAATCATTCCCCCTGACGACATGGAAAATGTCGTTTTTTTCGTTGTATGCGCAATTCATATTCATTAATATCTAATGCTTGAGTTCTTGGTTATCGTTCCTCCGAGGGGTCGAGCGTCAGCGCGGTGGCGAAATTCATGGAATTATCTGCCTCCTGTGTACATTCACAAGTTGCAATAACAGCCCCTGAACTTGTCAACAAACTCAAATCAAAGGTTCTCTCAGCAGTGCCATTAACATCTGGCTGTATGTACATAGGAGTTATGTTACGATCACCTCTACTGAATGGTAAATTTGCAGTTTTAGATGTTCCGTCTTCAGAATAGGTAAAGGTGACATAGGATGGCCCATCAATCGTCCAACCTAAGTTGTCCGGGTTGTTAAGGGTGAACTCCAACCCAGCGGGACTCGATTCTGATTGCCCCAGACTGTCAAAGCGGAATGTAGAAGGAACATCCCAAGAAAGCAGGATCTTGGATTCCTGAGTTACGGTACAAGTAGCATAGACAGTATTCCCATCAGTGCTTACCAATTGTACAGTGCCGGTTCTTGAAGAGCCGGTGTCATTTGCCCTTGCCACCAGGTCGGTGTCGCGGTCTCCGAATCCCTTGGTAATCCCGTCGCTGACAAGGCACCAGTCCGGAAGCGTCAGTCTCCAGCCGGCGCTGTCTTTGTCCGTTATCGTGAAAATCGCTCCGTCGCCACCCGCCTCAAATGTCAATGAAGACGGGAGATCCCATGTGGCGGCCTTTGCCGCCGACTGTTCAATCGTGAACGACTTCGAATATGTTCCCTTGCCGTCCGTTCTGGTTCCTGTTACCGTGATCGTCCCGACGCGCTTGGAGGAAGAGGTGTTCTGTGCGAAAGTAACCTTAACCGCGGCGGATTCGATGGTGGCCGCAGCCTCCGAAAGCTCCCCGGACACTGTCGCGTTCAAACCTGTAAGGTTTTGGTAGGACATCGGATTCGTCAAAACAGTGAGCGTGGCCTTAACCGTGGCACTGTTCATGGAGAATGTGATTGACGGTTCCTGAGATGCCGCCGCTTTCTGTGATACGCTGCATACGGCGTAGGTTGTGTTGCCGCCGGCGCTCTTCAGCGTTATGTTTCCCTCGCGTTCCGCACCGGTGTTGGCAACGATCTGGAACGAGACTGTTCCGCTGCCCGTCCCAGAATCTATCCCTCCTTCTGCTTCCATCCAGTCAGGGTACTCCACTTTCCAGCCAACATTGTCGTTGTCTGTGACTTGGATAAATGGATCATTGCTCCCGTCTGCGTTGATTGTCCATGTGGTAGGCAAATTCCAGGACGGGTCGGCTTTCGGAGTTTCAGCCTTGGCGGCTTGTTTGGCGACACATCTTGTTAAATTACTCTCGCCGCTTTTGAGTATGAGGTCGAAACTGCGCGAAGAACCGGTGTCGTTCGCAGGGTATCTGACCGACAGTTTCCCTTGGCCTGTTCCGGTCGCAGAGCCTGACTCTAACGTCAGAGGACTACCGAACACTACTCTCCAGCCTGCTCTCGCAGGATCGCTTATGTTTATGTCAAAGGTGCCGCCGGCAGGATTCAAGGTCAGATATTCTCCGAGGTATGAAGAAGGAAGATCCCACGATGGATCTTCGGCTGATGCCGCCGCTTTCTGTAAGACCGTATACGACTTCGAGAAGGTTCCCTTGCCGTCCGTTCTGTCTCCTGTCAGGGTGACCGTGGCCATTTTCGCCGAATTGCCCGTGTTCTCCGCATAGGCGAACCCGATGAGGTAACCGGTGATCGACGGCCCCGTGGTTATGGCCATCCCTCCGGAGGCGGACACCCGAAGGTTGGTGAGTCCTGTTGTGGTGAACGTGTTTGTCACGGTGCCGGCCTTTGCCTCGACCTCTATGCTGTCTTTCTGGAAGCTGATGCTGACTTCAGCCGAAAAATAGGTGACGTTCACTGACTTCTCGGCGTAGACGTTTGGTTTGTCTGTACTTGTCGCCCTGACCTTGACCACGTTCCCCTTTGCGTTACTCTTTACCGTCAGCTTCCCGTTGCCATCGATGGACGCATAGTCCGAACCGCTCACCACACTCCAGGTTATGCTCCGCTGTGTCGTGTTCGACGGTGAATATGTCACCTGGAACTGCGCCGTGTTGCTTACATCGTTCACGGTGGACGGCCCGAGGATGCCAAGTCCTGTGATGTCGATGTCCACTTTGTCAATGACAGTGTTGTTAGGGTTTGCATAATGCCATTTGAACGTCATGCTGCTGACAGTCCTATCCGTCAGCGATGTCTTGAACTCGTCCACGACAATAGCCCGTTCCGAACCATCCTTCTCGATGATGTACCTCTCCTTGGCCGCAAGAAACTCCAGCCAGTACCCGTTCATCCCGACGCTGTCGATGTGCCCGGAGTTCTGCTCGAATGTCATCGAATAGTCATTCTCCAGCTCCTGCTCTATCCCGGAATTCACGAACACCTGCGTCTCCGACTCTATCGAGCGGCTGAACTTCCCGGTTGCGTGAATATATTCATACGTCCCTCGCCGCCCCAGGAACTTGTACGTCTTCAGTGGCAACCGCATCCTCTTGATGACGAAAGAATATACCGTTGACTTGCTTCCGGAACACTCTATCCAAACATCATAGGACACTATGTTTGACACGTCTAGCCCCTTTGCGGAAGCGGTCGCCAGCATCGTGTCAGCGGAAATGTCAAGGTCATAATATTTCAGATTAATGCTATACGTGGGACTGAGCTCGTAGTTGCTGGATGAGCCTCCGGCAAGATAGTTAAATCTGACATAGGTGGAGACATCACCCGCCATCCTGTAGAACCAGAGTCTGTCTTCGGCTCCGACATGGACAGGAGATTTTTCCGGCCTTGTCGTGAATATGGTCGCGGCAAGCGACTTGTAGGCGAACTTCCGGCAAGGCAGCACACTGAAACTGTACGAGCAAGACGACGTGCCTTGCGTGGCTGCGAATACTCCTGTAATCATCCCGACACCGTTGCCTTTCAGAACCCTGAGTATTTCCCCCGCCGGCAACCGTACTATGCCATAGTTTGGAGTCACCTCAAAACTCATGACCTCCTGATTGGGGACAAAGGTGTTGAGCCTGACGGAGATCGTCACCGTGTCATCCGATTCCGTGGTCAGCGTCAGCCAAGAGCTTTCGTCAGCGAATTGTATGCTACCTGTAAATTCCATATCCGTGTTTCAATGGCAGGGTATATCATCCCCAACCCAGGACAAATGTACACCTGGAGACCCCATTCAGAAAGGACATCAGATTTCGATGAACTCGCCTCTGGTGGAGACCCTGTCCGAACCCGCCGCCACCGTCACCGAGAGCTTCGCCACGATCCATTTCCTCCCCCTGAAGTACACCGGTCTGTACAGCCTGAAGTTGTGCAGTTCGACAGGCGTGAGGTTCACGTCCACGGCCACCCTCTGCCTCGTCTTTCCCAGCCACTGGGCGAATGCCTTGTGATATTCTTCCCAGAGACCGCCGGGAGTAAGGTCTTCGGTTCCAACAAACTGAAAGTCTGCCTTTGAGATAGGGGCGAATATGCCATTGCTGAAAAACTGATCCTCAAATGACACCCCTATGTAGACCTTGTTGTCACGCTCTTTTCCAACATCGTTCGGTTCAATTATAGCCGCCATGCTCCGTGGAAAAGTTGTGTCGGAAATGAATAATTTTTCCGGCACGCAGCCCGCTGTCATAAATTCGGTGCTATTGTCAAATGTGTCTGCGCCTTCCACATGGTTTTCCACAGGCTTTGCCCCTTTGTAAAGCAAGTCGCATTCATACGCTATTTCCGTTACAGGAACGATCACGCCATTGTTTGGGTTATATTGTCTCCTTACGACTCCGTCATATTTGCGGCCAGAATAGACATCACCAGTAGCCTCGTCGAAGACCACCGAATAATCCTCACTTGACGAAAAGTGCGCCAGTATGCCGTCCACATTGCCCTCTTGGATTCTTTCTACTCGACCGTCTTCCATATTTTGGGTTAGCTTTGTAGTGTCATAGGAGATTCCATCGTCGCCATAGCCGAACTTATAAGATACGGCTTTCTCTTCCGAAGAAGAATAATCGTCCTCTATTTTTTCTTCCCAATCCTCGACAGGATAGCCAAGAACATCTTTATTCTCTATCATTCTAACTTTTCCGCCGTCGTTGAATATGGTCGAACAGAACATCGAACAAAGACCTTTAATCAACTCAGCGAAAGAGAGGTCTGGAAGGAACGAGGCCAAATCAGTGATCTTATTGTTTCCTGGAGTAGAAGATCCTCGCCTTGTGGGCTTTCCGGTTGACGGTGGCCTTGTTCCCGATGTTGCCACGTCACGCCACCTGTTCGGCTTCACCACGTCATCAAACAAGAATTCGTGGTATCTACCAAGAATGGATAGTTCAGCCCATCCGTTCCGGAGTAGCATGTCGTTAGGAACATTTACCGAGCATCCTGCCAGGATGACCCTCAATGGAATAGCCGGAATGAAGGTATTATAGGTAAAACTCTCTGACGCATTGTAATAATTGTAATACTTCTTCCTGTAGAGGTAATCGTCTTCAGTTAGTTGCCCTGTGGTAGCGCCTGCTGAACCTGGCTCACCTGACACGGGAATTCTACTGATCACCGAATATGGCTGTATTGCAACATTTGTCTTGTTAATAAGCAGCGGCGTAGAAAACTTCGAGAGGGTGCTTGGGATGGAACCCGTGTCGAACTCCAGGATGCTCTTCTCCCAGATCTTCCCCTCCAGTTCCACCATCTTCTCCGTGAACGTGTACATCAGACACCCGTCCTCGATGCCGTCGTACACCAACGTGCCGGTCACGAAAGGCACGCCGCCGATCCACACCGAGGCCTCCAGCCTCTTTACGTTCGGAGCCAGGAACATCGCCGGAGTGTAGCCGAACACCTTCCTGTTCACCGGCGACGGCGGAAACGAGATCTGCGTGCTGAAAGCTGAAGGGATATGCTCCTCGTCCAGCATCGGGTTCTCCATCTCGATCTGGAACTCGAACCCCTTCGTAAGATCCAGCTCCGTGAAATCCTTAGTCAATATCCTAACCATAACGAACTCATTATGGCACAAAAATAGCCACCCGCAGGTGGCTACAAAAGGACAACGGAAACGGATTCTATTCTTTACCCGTGTACTTCGTGAAATTAACAGGTGGGATAAGAACCGCACCTAAGCCTCCTTTCAATGCCACATTGGCAATGTGTTCTCTTACAAAAGGGAACACAATGGCCGCACCATTGATACGGCCAAAATCCTCATCGCTTTTGATGTCCGATTCACCTTCTTTCTTGAATATTCCCACCATTTTTGCCGTAATCCTGAACTGCTCAACCTCGTCACGCTTTTGCGCCACTGTAACATCAACAGTGACGGCTATTCTTGGTTCGGCAGATGCGACTCCAACATTTATATCGAATGAGTTTTGAGCCTTCTTGTCGAATATCACATCGCTAATTCTTTTGAAAGAACTTTCGATTAGGATGATATTTTCAAGGGTAAACCCTGACTTTGGATTGCTGTTGTCCATAATTCTTATGCTGCTTTTGGATAGTTATCATTATTAATTTCAACACGGAATTGCGCACCTGATTGCTGCGAAAAGGAATAAGTCTCACATCCAATAGGCGCTAATGAAATCCAAGTGAAAGGCATTTCGTGGAATTTTGGAGTGATTTCAGATTTCCGCAAAGAGAAGCGATTCTCATCTTTGCACGAGAAGGATGCAAAACCAGCCCCTTCTTTAACAAAGATTGGATTTTTCACTTCGATGTATGATTTATCTGAAATGAAGCAAATGCTTTCAGTAGGGAATTTCTCGATGAATCTGCTAAATAAGTCATCCTCCCATTCAAGGTATAACGCATCGTTACGATAAACATCATCGGGCACGATTTCAATGATATGCATAGAAGACATTTGATCGAACTCGTAGCGTACTCGAATATTCTGAATCTTTTCAAGAAGAAGATTCAGTTCATTGATAATATATTCATTAGAAGTCATATTCAGTATTTTCTCAAAATAGGAAGGATCTCTCTCATCAAATCAAGCGAGTTCGAACTTTTGGATGAATCAAAATTTTCATCTTCATAATCTGCTGACTCGCGAAGTTTCTTTAGTTGGAAAATATCCCTACGCAAAGTACGGCCATCATTAGGATTACTCTTCTTGATGTATTCCAATACGAGGTTCAGCAGATAATTGTGCGAACCTTCTCTGCTTAAACTACACTCTGAGGCGATTTGATCCTTTGTTTTCCCGATAACATAATAACATATATGGCAAATCCTTTGAAAACAAGCATAGTATGCGCAATGTCCAACAGGGAGGAAAGACGAACTGTCGTGCAAAGACTTAGCGAAAGTTTCATTCATCTCGGATTTGCTCTTATACTTGCTGAATGCCATAGAATGATAACTAAAGTATAATTCCTAAATCCCGGATGAAGTCATCAACAGTTATACCATTCTTATTGAACTTTTGAAGTTCTTGGTAATCCTTGTCCTGCTGCTCAAGAGTAGCCTTGTTAAAATATTCCTCTAATTGCTGAATATATGAGCTCATAGCGCCTTCATCAATATGTATCTCATCAATCTGTGCAAAGATAATGATAATATTTTTGTAAATGCAAATGCAATACAAAAAAATAATTGAACAACTTTCCGGCCAAATAATCAAGACTTTCCGCTGATTTTCACTTCGTTCGATGGGAATTGCGGAACAAAGGCAGCCGCCCGAAAGCGGCTGCTAAACGAAGGTCAAGGTTGTCAGAGTTTCTTCAACTCCACCGGCGGGCCGACCTCAAGGTAATGATCCATCGAGGTGGTGATCCTCTCGAATATCTCGCTGGCACGAAGCCGGACATTATTGAGAATCTTCTTGCTGCGACGAGCCCTCCAGAACCAAGTGCGATTGAACTTGTCATCGTTGGTTGACATGCAGGTTACAAAATTATTTCGCCATTGCGCTGAAATGTTCTTGAACACCAGATCAAAACTCCCATCACGGAAGACAAGAATTACATCTCCGAACAAATCACCTCTTGTTTTGCCGAAAAGAACATCGAAGTACCGGCCTCGAAAACTTTTTGTTGTCCAATCCAGACTGGAACGCGAATATTCCAACCCAATATTCTTTTGTGGCCATTCTCTTACGGCCTCTCGGATTTCATCAATGTTCTTTTCTGGCATCGAATATGTCTTCTTGAACGCCAGCGTGTCCGGATCAGCCAGCTTCCTTCCGAAGCAAGTCCCGCCGAACCCTATCAGCATTATAGCAACAGCAATGATTAACCTTCTCATACTCGTTCAGAATTAATTGTCAGACAAATTCTTGCAAAAATCACTCCGTAACGGTGTCGTGGCGGAGGATGTCGAACTCCAGCTCCTCGTTCATGATCTTCCTCAGAGCCTCGTCCAACTGGTAGAAGGCGGTGTTCATCGTCCTGATCTCATTGTCGAGCCTTCCGTCCATCAGCAGTTCCTTGCTCTCGCACATCCGCTTCTCCCACTCGGAGAACCGGTCGGCGATCCGGAACAGTTCAATCCTGGTCTCGATGATGAAAGAGTCAGCCCCGATCTTGTGGCTTTCTGCGGCAACAGCCGCGTTGTTTGAATTAGTGTAGCTCATAACTAATAAAACGCATTATCTGCCATAAGTACCCCGGCGTTTGGCACGATTGTACTTCTCCGTCTGCTCGATGATCCCGTTCTTCCCCAGCATCGACACATCCGCCTTGATAGGCACGGAAAGCCTTTTGTTCAGAAGCTCGATAGCCTCCAGCAACCTCTCATCGGTCGCTGACCTTGCCGAAACTACGGCGCCAGCCCCAGAGCCGATTCCAGTCACCGGGCTTGTCGAAGTGCCAGTGAACCCGCCGCTTTCCCTGCCGATAGCGGCCCCCACAGGATAGACCGCCTCGAAGTTCAGGCTCTTCAACGTCCCAGCCTTCCGAGCCTCCTCCATCGTAGCCACGAACGGCAGCAACGTCGGATTGCTCAGTCCGTCAGCCGGAATCACATATTCCCCGCCATTCTCACCCACAAGCACGGTAGGTGAGGACACGAACCCTCTCTTGTCCGGAGATAACCGCGCCTTGAACGCCTTCCCATCCTGAGCCCTCCGAGTGTTCACGAAGCCACCTTCCTCGGCGCCGATCGGTTGCGCCGCGATCATCGCGATCTGAGCCGCGCCCAATGCCGTCATAATGGCAGCAGGAGCCACACCGGCCGGCCAGCCACCCCATTCGGCAAAGGTCTTCATCACCGCCAAAGATGTTTGTATGATCGCTTGTGACAAACTGAGAGCCTTGGAACGCTTGGCTTGCTTGATTTCCATCTCCTCACGTCTGGCCTCTTCCTCGGCTTCCATCTCCTCGACCCTTGCATTGTACTGTTCCTGAGACATCAGACCGGCATCATAACGAGACTTGAGAGCCTTCTTTTTCTTCTCGTTGTCCTTCTGGTACCGCTTGAAGTCCTGCTGTTCTTTAGCAGCCGTAAGAGCGATCGCTTGGCTTGCCAGTTTAAACCCTTCCTGAGCCGCCCCGCCGATTCCGGACAAAGCGGTAAGCAGATCCTCGGTGCCAGCCTTGCCAGTAGCGATGTTGGCGAAAAGCTGGTTCCATTTCTCTTGCGACACACCGAATAACTCTCCGTTGCCTGTGCCCCCGAATATTCCCGCATTGCTCTTCTTCTGCGTTGCGGTTAATTCGTTGATCTTGCCGGTGACCTGCTCAAGTTTCAACCTGTACTTTTCCAGTTCTTCTTCTGAAAGTTTGATGCCGTCAAATCCTCCGGTATCAACTATCTGTTGAAGACGATCTTTTAAGACATTCTGATAAGACAAATTCTCTTTAACTAGAGTGTCATCTCTGGTTCTCTTTGCTTTCATAACGCCAACAGAATTCGGGGATTCCTCGGCTACGACTTTGGAATAGTCATTCTGAATCTCTTGCAGTTTGACATTGTGCTTAGCCTCAAGCAGCGCCAACTCCCTATTCGAAGCATCCTCTTTGATCTTCAACAATTTATTCTGATGCTTCTTCTCGATAGCCTCCAGCACCGCCGCCTGATTCTCGTACAGCACCTGCGTTTCCTTGAACTTCTTCAATTCCGCCTGGTACCGAACCTCTTCACCATCCATCGCCGCCTTTGTCTTGTCCGTCTCCACCTCGTTGATGATCGCCGTTCCCTCCTTGGCCAGATCCGCCGCCTTCTTCTCGTACTCCTGCCGCTTCTTCAACGCATCCTCCGAATGCTTCTTGATCTTCTCCTGCAACTCATTCTCAATCTTTGCTCTTTCCGCCCCCTTCTCCTTATGAGCAGCCAGCCGTGCCGTCAACGTAGCCACCTCCAGCTCATAAATCCTATCGTCATATTCCCCCTGCGAAGCAATCTCCTTCTCATTGAACTGCTTCGTCAGCTCCGCCTTAGCCTTCATGAACGCCTCATCATTGCTCAATGACCACTGCTGCTTTCCGGTTTTGTTGTCAGGAGTTGTTGTGACATCGCTATCCGCAGTTGAGTAGGCTGATGTCCCGGATGTCGTAGTAACACTACTATTCTTCCTCTTATTTACGCCATACAACGCCTCTAATGTCTTCACGTCTGAATTATACTTATCTATTCCGGAAGAGACGGGACTTAATTTCTTCGCCAAATCATCAGGATGGAAATCTCTGAGTATAGGGCTTCTTTTCAACGCCGCCGCAGCGTTGACCTTGTCGGTACTGGATGATGTCTCTGATATCATCGTGTCTCTGAATCCAACAATCGATTCCAGAACGCCACGGTAGTCATCTTCGCTCATCTTGGAGTCTTTATGTGTCTTGTTGTAGGCATTCCTGATGTTCTCCGCCGCTTTCACGGTACTGTCCTGGAGCCCCTCATCCAGCTTGGATTTGGCGTTCAGCATCCCTTTCAACCTTATCTGCTCGGAAAGCTTGTCATTGACAATGCCAAGAGCCGCGGCAACCTCATCATTGGACGCTTTCTCATCAAGCAGGTGTGGAAGGTAAGAACCGTACTGATCGTTTATCTGTTTGATGGCAGCCGCCCTTTCCTTTGACCCGATGGTCGCCGAGGTGACTGCATCCTTCAGCCTATTCACCGCATCTTTTTCCCTGTTGATTTCAGAGGCTGTGTCAGCGGCGGCTTTCCGCATCTCTGTCATTTCCTTGGTGGCTTCCTTGGACCGCCGGACAAATGAGGTTATACCGACAACCACGGCGGTGATGACACTTAGGATTAGCCCGAAAGGATTAGCTTTGATGGCCAAACCGAGGCGTTTGAATGCAATAGTGGCAGCCTTGGTATTGCCGACAAGAAGGTTCTGAGCCAATGACAAGGCAGCGGTTCCGACACTTGCACCCTTCAGACTAAGTGCTTGTTTCAGTAAAGCGTCTCTGTTCTCCTTGCTCCAGAATGCCAGCAGCTTGTCATACGCAAGCTTGAGTTTCGCCCGTTGGTTATAGATGAATATGGCTGCTGCAATCTCGGCCAGTTGGTAGCGATACTTGACCATAGGGCCAATCAATGCGGAAACGGCTTTCAGCCCCATATTCGTAAGTCCGACACTTTCAGACATCAAAGGGTTCATTTTCTCTCCTATTTCCACGGTCGTTTCCATAAGAGCCTTCTTCTGCTTTTCCAATGTGGCCGTCAGCGAGTTGTTTTTGAGCTCATATTCGTTGGTGATTGAGGTACCCTCGTTGAAAGCCTCGGCCGCGATCAATTGCTGCTGCCGCAATGTCTCCGTCTGTTTTGAAAGGCTACCGAGTACCTGGATGGCGCGTGAACCGTTCAGTCCCATATCTCCCATCGCCTCGGTGATGGCCTTCATTCCACCGTCACCGCCTTTGTTCATTCCTTCCAGCACACGGATGAACGCTTCGTTCACATCGTTGTTCAAGAGGTCGGAAAAGTCTTTCAAAGACATTCCTGCAATATTCGCGAATGTCTCTGTCTTCTCGAACATCTTGGTTATGGTTTGCCCTACCGCAGTGGATGAAGTTTCAGCTTGCTGGTGCAGGGAGTCGAGCGTGGCCGCAAGTCCCATAACCTTGTCGATGCTGATCTTGGCGTTAGGTGCGATACCGGCAAGCCTTCCGGAGAAGTCCACGATGTAGCCTTCGTTGGCCGTTGACGCGGCTCCCAGGTCGTTGATGGCCGAACCGACCTTCAGCATCGCCTTCTCGATTCCGAACTCATCCTTGAGGTTGAACACATCGACCATCTTTCCGACCTCCGTGATGGCGGCCTCCGCATCACCGCCAAGATCCTCGGAAAGTGCCACATTGATCTGGTTGGCGGCCTTTGCGAATCCCAACAAGTCTTCCTGACCGGATATTCCCAGCTTACCGCCGGCCCGCACAAGTCCAAGCAACTCGTTCTGAGCTGTCTTTGTGTCTATGCCTTTGAGTTTCTCACTGAGTTCCGAAATCTCATCTTTAGTCAGCCCCGTGGTCTTCATCGCATCCGTCATCGCCTCGTCATAGGCTAAAAACGCATCACGTGCACCAGTGAACCTGTTAATCACATTAGCGGCTCCTTTAAAAGCTGATGTGAGCGAAATGGCATACTTGCTAAGTTTGTCCATCATCTCACACGTTGTATAACTGACGGCTTTAGACTGATCGGTAAGCTCTTTGTATCTTGTTTTTAATTCTTGAAGTGCCTTGTTTAACTGGTTCCAATTATCGGAGCCAGGAACAGCGCGTTCAAGTGCAGTTCGTGTGGCGGTGATTTGATGCTTAAGCTCTTTCATCGTCTTGCTTGTAAGAGGAACTGTTTCTTGAAGGGACTTGAATTCAGACTGGCATTTCTTCAGTGAAGCCTGCTGAACTTCCAAAGACTTGCTCAAATCTTGATATTCTTGACTGGCTTTCTTTCCCGCCACTTCAAAAGCGGTCATCTTTTTCCGTGTCTCTTCAATTGCGGTTGTTGTGTTGTTTATTTGCCTTTCAAGTTCAAGCAACTGTTTCCTGCCGCCGTCCCCATTGATGATCAGGTTCAGCCGAAGATCCTCATCAGTAATTCTTTTAGCCATAATCTCACGTGATTTATGGCACAAAAATAGCCGCTAATCAGCGGCTGCAAAAGGACATAGATGTTGGCTATCCCACTTTTGGAGGATCAAAGAACTTTGTTCTGGTTGCGATAATGACAGTTAAAATGAAGGCAGGGAGTGATAGCCAGCCGACCACTTTCCAGTCGTGGATGTCGAATAGCGGAAGTGTCCAGATAATGACCGCGAACAGTGCCAAAAAACCAGTCGCTGCGAGGACAACCTTTTTCATCAGCCACCTCCGTTTTAGTGCGAGTTCTATTGCGTCCTCATCAGATGTTCCACAGCTACTTTTATCTATTCCTGCTAATTTCTCTATGCCTTTCCACAATGCGACAAAAGGGAACGTGATGATGACGAATACCCACAATAAAATCCTGCTTGTCACCGGTTTCCAGAACACAACCAGCAGAACGAGGATAATCACTCCTATCGGAACATCAAAAGAACCCCAGAACATACTCAATCAGAATTACGTGTTATCTCTACCTCTTGCAAAAATCACTCCACCGTCTTGCCGTATTGCATTTGTATTGCGAATGTGTTTACAAAGAAACAAACTTTGGGCCAAATAATCAAGACTTCCCGCCTGATTTTCACTTCGTTCGCCCCAGTTCCGATTCCCGAATCCTGGCGATGACATCCTCCGTGAACTCGTACATCAGCCGTTCGGCGATGGAGGCGAAAGCACCGAAGACATAGCGATTGTGGATCTTGCGGTTGCTCTTGACGGACTTGCCGCCACGCTGGAGACGCTTCATATCCAGAAAACGCTCGTAGGCCACGTGGACGAACGTCAAAGTCCCCGAAGCGCCGCTCCCGCCGGTCACAGAAACACTCCTGGACGACTCCAGCCGCCCGGAACGCTTCTTGACCCTTGCCTCGATGGCCTTGCCCTGATTCCTCAGAAGCCTCTGTCCCTCATCCTGAAGGATCTCACTAACGAAACGCGCCCTGACATCCATCACTCAAATGATAGTTCGATGCTGTACCCGCTCCAGCCGCCGAAGACGCTTGCCTCCGGAACCACATCCACCGAAGCCAACGCCAAACCCGTCACAAGACGGCAGTTCTGGCTTGAGGTCTCCTCGGCGATATAGGCCAGAATCAAATCCGCGATCTCCAGAAGCCGTGAATACTGCTCATTCTCCGATTCCTCCGTCTTATCCAGCCCAAGCCCCTTCTCCAACACGAAGATCACCGTCCCCAACTCTTCCCGGAACGTGTCCGAATCCCCGCGCTGATGCACCTCCGGACGCGCCACGAGAACCTGCACACCCGAAAGATGCGCCAGCTTGGAAGTGGCGTCCGACTGCGCGGTCGTGCAAATCGGATCGATGTGCTCACAACACCAGCAGGAATGGATCTTCAACCCCGCAAGGTACTCAGTGAGCCTTTGAAGCCTTGATAATCTGCTCATTTCTCTTTCTCTCCTTATAGTTATGCCACATAATCGACAGCACCGAGAACAACGGCTCCTCATCCACCCTGTCAATGTCGCCAAGCGTGTTCTCCTTAGCCACCTCGACCAACAGATCATTCCACCCGAAGCTTATCCCCGAACTTTTCTCATCCCCGGCGAACAGCTTCGACAAATCAATCTCCTCCCCGTTAATCTCTAGAACACCCGACTGAAGGTACTTCAAGCAAGCCGCGAACCACATCATCACAAGATTCTTCTGCCACCCCTTCAACCTCGACGCTCTATGAATATGCCCACGTGCATTCCGTTGGTCCACATCCGGCACCATCCGACCTGCCCTGTTGGCCTTCCGACAACGTCTTCTGTACAGGAAAGCGATGCATTCATCCAGATCCTCCGGCTCGTGGCTCCTGAAAAACCTGTTGATTGCGGCGGATGCGTGCCTGAACTCCCCGAAAGTCAGATCCTGAAGCAGTTCCCCCGGACCGTATAGCCTCACAAGCCCCGACCGGACCACCGGCATCGGATTCGCGACCGAATCAAACGTCAACGCCGCCGACTCCTCCGAGAACAGGAAGCCCAGAAACTTCTCACACATCCGATAGACATTCTCATCCCTGACAGAAGAAGAGCCATTGAATATGTCCGTGAACCATCCCTTGACAGTCCTCCGCACCCCAAGCAGCATCCACAAGACCCTCACATTGAAGTCCAACGGCGATTCCCCACGCCTAAGACACCTCTCGAAGATCCGGAATACCCCACGCACCTGCTCCGGAGTCATTTCTCTCCACGAACCAGGCACCTGTACGACCTTGCCGGTCTCGAAAACCTCAATCGTGTTCATCACTCGGTGGTAAAGAATTTGTTCCGCCTGTCATTCACAGGCAAAAGCTTAGGATCCGCCTTATCTTCGCTGATCAGAGCCGACAAATCCGTCAAAGCGTCCTTGACCTCACTTTTCAGATTGCCGACATACCAGTCAATCTCATCCATCGTGGCCACACGGTTGGACTTGTTGCCCTGATAGGTAGGGGAGAACCGCCTTGCGATCTCGATAGGAAATACCTCAAGGCTCCACCTCGTTCCGGCCACGATCACCGCACTTAGTATCGCCGCCCTTCTGGCCAGCGAAAGCGCCCTCGGCTCAGCCGAACCGTCAGTAATCGAAGCCCATTTATCCCCTGCGAACGGCTCAATGACCGCCCTTTGCCGCTCGATCACAAGCGCCTGCAACAGATAATAGACGTAATAGCTCCCATCGATGGGATAGACCGCCTCGAACTCCTGAATATTCCTGACAATGGATTCGCCCGTCATCGTCCTCTTGGCCGATGCTTTCCAGTTCTCGTTGCCGGAAGTCTCCAAGTAGGTGTACAAAGCGTCCAAAGCCCGGAAATACCGCTCCCTCATCGCTCTGTCATCCCTGTCTATCTGCCATTCGTAAGGGCTTCTCTCATTGTCATCGATCTTGACCTTCCGGCCGGTCGATTCGTGGGACACGGACGAAAGCTTAGCGTACCGCATCAACGCCAGACAAGCCACCGGAAGCCTCACAGCGGCCACAAGCTCCGGTTTCTCATCCTCATCGTAAGCCTCCGCGGCCTCCTTGACCACCTCCGGACTCACAAGCCGCGCCACCTCATCGGTGGCGAACCGGATTTCCGTCTCGATCAGCCTGAAAGGAGAGGAAGCGTACCATTGGCCGGTCAGATCCTCAAGTTCCTTGGAACCGTCTCGATTTCTGTTGAACAAATCCATCATAATCACTGATTTTTAACCCTTGCCGAAGAAGTAAGGGCATCCTCCGCCGACAACTGCTTGTGGAAGAACCCAAGTTTCAGCCCCTTTCCAGGGAAATTGAACGCTATCGCTTGGTTGATCGGCTCCAGAATCGTCTGTGAGGCGATCTCCGTGTCCGAAAGCAGGAACAGCTTGAACGCATAGAGCAATTCAGAGCCGGAAGCCAGCTTTCCGTTCACCATCACGTTCGACAGCGACGGATGCAGCCCCATTCCGGATGTGATCGCAGATGCCGAAGCCTCCGAGATCTTCAACTGAGCCTCCACAAAGTCCTTCATCTTCTGGTCTATCGCCTCCACGGACCAAGACACACGCCCCGCGCCGCTTTCAGACGGCATATCGAGCGAATAGAAGAACTTTCCGGCGTTCTCCTTGCCGCTGAGCACATCCTGCATCTGCAACAGCAGATCCTCCGTCAACCGGCTGATCTCGTTCTCCACCTTGGTGTCATCCCAAGTCGGATGAACCATCCTAAGACGGTCACGCCTTTCCTCCCAGTACTCCTTGGGAGCCTTCACCAGATAAGCAAGGTTGATTCCGTTGTCCGTCACGTACTTGAATATGGTCGGAATCTCCGAACCCTTGACAATCCAGCGCAACGCTCCCCAATACTGAGGCACAGCATAGAAATCCCTTGCGAATGAATATGTGTGGTTGTACGATGCCGACGCTCCGAACCGTCCTGGATTCTTCCTGTCATAGACCGGATAGACCCTTACGCCCGTCCCCACGCAGGAATGCTCGAAATCCCCGACAACAATGTGTTTCACGTCCTTGATCTCCCTGCTGTCCGTCCACTCCAGCCTTGCGTTCTTTGAAGGAATATGCTCAAGATAGGCTATCTTTGGCTCCCTGCCTATTCTCCGGCCTTTCTCCAGATACTTGGCATCGAAGAACCCTTTCAGATGCAGGTAATCGGTCATACACCCCTTGATGTAGCTAATATAGTCCCAGCTGTCCAGCCACGCCTGGATCTCCCTGTCCTCCTCCCAGTTATGCACGATGTTTCCTTCCTGGTAAGCCAGCCGGTTAAGGAACACGCCCTGCCCGTAGAGAAGCCCCATCTGCCTTTCAAGGATTCCCGGACCAAGATTGTTTTCGTCCAGGATGTCCCTTAGGTGCACCGGCAGATTGTTGTCGTGGCCGAACGGCACGATCTTCTGTCCGCAAATCGTCTGGGGCAACTGTTCCCAGTTCCTCTGTTGCGCCATCCAAAACACGGAGTCCAGACTGCTGTCCCTCCTGTTGGAAAGCGCGAAAGCCCGGCCATCGTTCAGCCGCAGAACGGATGTGTGGTCGGATATTTTTTCGATTCTGCTCATACGAGTATCAGTTTTTGTCCGTTGAATGTCATCAGAAGCGGCTGGTAGAAACGCCTCGGCTCTCCGGTCTCCAGATCCGTGTAGCCCTCGATGATGTCAGCGTTCTTGTTGTGCTCCTTGGTTTCCCTATGTCTCAACACCCCGCGCCGGACATAGACGATCCCGTCGCTTGTGCCTTTCGTGGGGTTATAGCTCATAAACGAGAAGCTGAAGCTCCTGTCTTCCTCTGACAGTCGCCTCATCTCTGTCAATGCTTCATATACGTTCATATCACAAAGTTAGCCACCTCCCAAGACGATAAAAAGGACACCACGCCCAACCCGGAAACTACAGCCAAAGGCTCGGCTATTTCAGCCAAACGGGCTTGTTTTGTGAATATATTCCCGTCAAAATCAAGTGGTTCAAAGCCTTGCACCCCGCCGCGGCAAAAACGCACTTTTTCGGACGCAAAAGAGCCCGGGCCGCGCAACGGAAGAATCGCAATTGCGATTCCTTCCCGAGGGTGATATATGGCGCACGCCCCGCTCAGTCCTTGTTTTTCCCGACCGCACGAGGATCCGTCGCCGAGGACGGCAGCATCGTCTTGCCGCTGGCCACGCCTCTGAGTTGCTTGGTCATCACAAGATACTTGAATGAGTCTGATGGGTTGGTGGACTCCGTAGGCAGCTGCTCCACCGGTAACTTCTCGCTTTTCTTATCCTTGAACACAACCCCGTTCCTGACCACAGTCCTTGCCTTTTCCAATGACAGCTTCAGATGCTTGGCCGCATACGCGTCGATGCGAATCACCGGCAACCGTGGATTACGCTCACTCATTATCTCCTGCATAAATGAATATTCCTCCGGCTGCCCGATGTTGCCCTGGTTGATGGACATAAGCTGCACCGTCCACCCTGTACGGCGGCCGGATTCATCATATTCAATAGCCTTCTTTAACTTGCCGACCTGATCCTCACCCACGGACTTGTAGGAGTTGCCTGCACGGTCATAGTACAGCATCAGGGTCTTGCGCCTCACAGGTGCGAAGAAGGCGCGGAACTTCTCTCCAAGGTCAGGGACATATTCAGGCGCAAGAGTGTAGAGGAACTTCACAACACGCAGGCACGAGCGTCCCTTCTCGGTGTCATTCTGGGCGATGGACATCGAGCACATATTCCCGAAATCCACTCCTGCGATGAGCGGTTTGTCCAGATCGAGATATTTCAGCACCCTGCAATCCTCCTGATCAAGCAGTCCGAATCCATCGTAGGCTTCCTCATCCGTGCCATCATAATAGAAGTGGCGTTCACTCAAGGAGGTGTAGAAGCGGTCGCCTGATTCCAGGGACGGGCGCATAGAGAGGATGGCCGTGTTCAGATCAGGAAGCTTACCCGAGATGGCATCCCCGAACCACTGCTCTGTGAGGATGTCCACATTGATGTAGGATGATGCCAGCATGAAGAAAGTCCTGGCTTCCTTACGCATCCTAAGTTCAGTCCATCGGGCTTTCCACTGTTCGGCCACACGGCATTTGCTGCGATAGACGTTCAGGTCATCGGCACTGTGAGTATTCATCCATTTGTCTTTGGCGGCGGCAGCCTCGTGCAGGCATTCGTTATAGACCAGGCCGGCTTTCAGCACAAGCACGATGGCCGGGATGTCCATATTGTGGGCATATTTCAGGATCCAGTCATATTCCCCGATGTGCGTGGTGTCCGGCATATCGGTGGTGAAACTGAATCCTCGGTAGAAGACACTGTGACCATATTCCTGCCTGTAGCCACGGACTGCCTTCAGAAGATTGGAGATCTTGTCCTCACGGAAGTATTTCACCTCGTCTCCGAAGACAAACACATAGGATGCTCCGGCCAGTGTGGCCGGACGGTCGAGGGAACCGAACCTGATGTTGGTGCCGGTGTAGAAGATGATGGTTCGCTTGTAGGAGACCAGTTTGTTGAACGGTTTCCAGAAATGGGGCTTAAGCCAGTCCGGGAGACCAGCCTTTTCCGCATCTGTAAAGGTGGGCGGCTCCTTCTCGATGACATAGTGGACACCTTCACGCAGGCCTTTGCGCTCCAGTCCCTCCAGAACGGAAGGGAGGATGTTGGCGTTCAGGTTCGTGAACGTGTCGGCCACCCAGACGACGGGCGCTCCTGGCATATCATAGATGACATCCAGCAGTCTTTCGGCCTGGATGTCGGTTGTCTTGGCTCCGCCACGCCCCACGACATTGAGGTTCTGACAGGCGCCGGCCAGCGACACGATCTGGGCGAAAGGGTTCTGGTACTGGACGGAGGCGGCTTGTGTGGATTCAGGTTTAACTCTCTTCCTTTGCATCCTCAAGGTATTTTACGATGTCGAGATCAACGATGCCTGCATCGGTCCTGAGCCGTCTCTTGACGGACTCCGGAGCGACCACGGTGTCAATCTGCCTTTCCAGCTCATCACGGTTGGCTGCCGGAAGTCCGATGGATTCTGGCGTTGCGGAAAGCAGACGGAACATCGGCTGGTAGATTTCAGCCGGAAGCTTGGCCGGATCATCTTTGTCCAGCTGGAGGGCGCGGGCCTTGTTGGCAAGGATGTCAGCGGCCACGGCATAGTCCTTCGATGTCTTGGCGGCGTCCCTCGCGGCGACATAGAGTGTGTCGAACTGATCCGCCATCTTGTTGCGCATCGCCTCCTTGGAGACCTTACGGTTGCAGAAGAAGAGCTCCACGGCTTCTGAATATATGTCCGCGGCACGCTGGTAGGGGATGCAGAAAGGGGCGCTGGTCAGGAACTTGATCGTCCTCCTTTTGCCATACTGGCCGTCCAATGAATATATCAGCGTCAGCAGGTCTATGTAGATCTGTTCCTTGTCGGAAAGGTTGCCCTTTGATCCGGAAGCAATATATTCCTGAATCTTCTCGAACGCGCCTTCTTTCTCGGCACCGCCGAACAGATCCAGCTTTGAGATGGTGAAACTTTTGTCCCGGACGATGTCGCGGAACTGCTCGACGGAGTCGGCGTCGCCACCCATAGCTCCACGCACAACGGCAAGTTCGATCTTGGCCCTCTTCTCCAGCTGGCCGCGTTTGATGGCGTTGCTGATCCGCTGATCATCTATCGTGACGGGATCAGCCAAGATGACATCCAATTGCCTTTCTGTGATGTCAAGGAATCCGGCCAGTTCGGCATCAGTCCAGCCGATGGCCGCAAGGGATGAAAGATCATCGAGAAGTTCGGTTGTCAGTTCCTTCATATTCTTTAATCATTCGGTTTATCTCATCGAGCGTCATCTTCAGGCGGGAAAGCCTTTCCTCTCTTGACACTTTCAGGTCAGGGCGGTCGCCTTTCTTGATTTCCCGCTCCGCGCGCCAGATGGAATCCTGGACATTGCGCCTTTTCCGGATTAGCTCGGTGATCGGCATTCGTCTCAGATTATCTAGTTTCTTTGTCAAGGCGAAAATCGGATGTTTGCCAAGAATCCGGTGATGCTCCTTGTAGTATTGAAATTCAGTGCGGGAAACTGAATTTTGATAAAAATTTCTTACCGTTTTTTCCGCGGCCTCGAAGCACTCTTCCGGAGTGGTGCATTTGAACAGATCCTCGTGGGCGTTGACATAGTTATGCCACGATGTGATCATATCCGCGGCAAGGGCCTTCAGTTCGGTCGGGCAACCAGGTTCGGAGAGGAACGGCCAGTCTTCCCGGAACCGCCCGCCTTTCGTCAATGTCTGCGAGAACGGAACCTCTGTGGCGAACGGAAGCAAAGCTTTCTTCAGGAGGTGTGAATATTCCTTCGGCGCTTTCCTGACAAGAGCGTCGAGCCACTTGTTGGGCGCGTATATGCTCAAGAGCCGAAGTCCTTCAGTGACCTCGGCTCCCGAACATATCCATCTGTCAATCTCGTTACTCATTCAGCAGGTACTGGTCAATCAGATGTGTGATGGCCGCATAGCCTTGAGGAGTGGCGAACACGAACTTCTTGCGGACGAACGCCTCGATGACAAGATGTTCGCAAGGATTCGCGCGATAGACCGGAGTCACGATGTTGCCGAACCGGAATCCGGCCTCGATTGGTCTATGGAGATTCTTCTTGAAGTAGTCCTTTAGGAACTCCTCCGCTGTCTGGTCTTGCGCCGGAAGCATCTCCACCAGTTTCTCCTTGGAGAACGGTTTCGGCAGCCTTTCGCTGAAAACCTTGTTGCCTTGAACGTCAAGGAACACAAGCGGTGTGGCCAGTTCTCCGATGGAAATCTTGGCGCAAGGAACGCAGTTGGCCGGCACGAGGATGAAATCATCGGAGATATTGTTGTCGGCGATGATTCCGGCAAGAATGTCACGGATGTCAGCGTCCGGTTCAACCGTGATGACAACAGGCTTGACACCTGTCATCTTCTCCCAGGCTTTGGACAACTGGTCGTCCGTGCCCTCGTAGGCACAGACAACCAGATTCGTTCCGCCGCTTACAGGGTTGCCCGCAACCTTGCCTTCGACGGCTTTTGTGTCGATCTTAGACATCCGCTAAGCTCCTCCGGTCGCGCTTGTGGCGTCCTCGGCGATCTCCGGCATCTCTCCGGCATATTCACCGGCCAGGAACTTGTCAGGCAACGCCTGCTTCCAGGTAAGAGTCCTCTTGGTCGCCTCACCGTCCATCTTGGTCTCAAGAGACAACCTGAGCGGGTTGCAGACACGTCCCATAATCTGAGGACGGCCAGCAGTTGTTCCGTCGCACTCCTGCACGATGGCGATCACGCCACGGTTCTTGAAGATCTCGATGAAATTCTTGATGGCCACTGAGTTGCCCGGGTGGTCGAACACGATACCGGTCTTGATTCCCTCGGCGTCCGGATCTCCGGAAAGTTCCTCGGTGACCTGAATCGTGGAAGCCGTGGCATAGATGGAGATTGCCTTTGCGCCGGTCTTCAATGTGAGGTCTCCAGTTACAACGCAGTTGCCAACCTCTCTTGTCGGTTCGCTGGCGACATCCTCCACATCTACGAGGATGATCTGTGATTTTCTGGTGGCGGCGCAACCAGCGCCGTCACCAGGTCTTGGAATTGATGATTTAACGTAAGCCATAATTCACGCTTGTTATTTGGTTATGCACCGCCTTGACCCTGATCCTGGTTGGTCTCTGAACCCTGATCCTTGGTGTTGTCAGCAGCCTTCTTTCCGTTCTCCCACTTGTCGGTGTCCGGAACATCGGAAACGATGCTCTCGACCGGAGTGTAGCCGTCCGGAACAGCGGCATAGACAGCCTCGGCGATCTTGAATCCCGTTGAGAGGGAATATTCACCGAACACCTTCACATCGTAGTTCTGCTCCTCAATCTTGACGATGCAGTTCTCCGCCTTTGAGAGATCCACAAGCTCCACGAAATTCTCCTTCGGGGTCGCGAAGATGATAGGGGAGTTGTACATCGATTTCAGAGGTACGAGGTGGAAGTTGGTGAAGCGGATGCTTCCGTCATTCTCCACGCCGGTGTACTTGCCGTTGACGGCGAAGTCCGCCCTCTTGTAGCGGGTGAGCAGCTGCTCAGAGCAGTGGATGGTCACGATGTGTGCGAACAGTCCGGAGATGCTGTCAACGAAGCCGTCGATGTAGGCGAGGAGCTCGGAGTCCGACATCGCCATCGGGTCGGCCGCCGCCTTGTAGTAGTTGATCTTGCAGTTCTCATCGGACTTGCCCTCCACAAGGATGGTCTCGAAACCGTCCATAGAGTTCTTGGCGGCCTTGCCCGCGTCACCGTCAGCGACAACGCCAGCATCGATGAACTTACCCTTTGCGATCATCGAGATGGTGATGTCATCCAGCACCTTAGGCAGGATGTGGTTCTCGATGATGTAGCGGGTGATAGGCATATCCGCCATAGTCTTGCCCTGCTCGTAGAGATAGAGCAGCCAGCTCTTGAGCACATCGGCCGGCTGGATCAGCACGTTCAGCTTGTGACGGCGATAAGGAATCCTGATCGGAGTGAAATGGGGCGCTCCCTTAGGAGTCCATTTCGGTGTGAACTGCTGTGAGACCTCGGACATAATGGCCGCGCTTGCGATGTAGTCCGTGTTGGACTGGATGCGGGTCATATGCTTGGCGTCATCGAATCCGTTGTAGATCCTCTTGTTAAGGAGCTCCAACTTCATCTTAGGAGGCATCACCATGGAGAACTCCGCGTTGAGATCCTTGATGTCGATGGTAGCGTCGTCCATGGCTGCGAAGGCGTACGGATTGACGGAATCAAGAGCCTCCCGCACAAGTTTGTTGTGAACGGCGGCCATGTTGATGTTGAAGACCTTCGTCTGCGGCGGCACCACCGCTCCAGAGGCGGTCGGTTTCGGCTCCGGCTCAGATGCCAGCGAGACAACGTCATTCTGTAGTTTCTTGATCTGTGCTGTCAGCGCGGCTGTTGCTTCCGCCGTCTTGGCGGCCACGGCGGCGTTGAAAAGGGTCACGGCATCACCCTCCTCATCGAGGTTGATGCTTTCCAGTTTGTCGAGAAAGTCCTGGCCGTAGTTCTCCAGAACCTTCTGCCGCTCCTGATCGGAAAGGGAAACCTTGCCGTCCTTGACGTCAAGCTCGCTCTTGCCGAAGAGACGGGCCACAAGTCGGCCCATCTTGGAATTGTTGAGAGTTTTCTTATCCATTATGAAAAAGATTGGTTAAACGCTTGCAAGTGCGAAGACCGCCTCGATGGTCTCGGAAAGGGTCTTCTTGGCATCCGCCATGTTCAGGCGCAACGCGTCGGCGGTGAGGAACATCTTTCCCGAGAGAACCCCGTCCTGATCCTTGTGGATGGTAGGCCTTCCGGCCACGACGGCATCCCTGAACTGATCCACCAGCGGCTTCAGCTCGGCCTTCGCCGCCTCGTACCTCCCAGAAAGTGCTTCCCTGTAGGCGAAGTTCTTGTCCGGAGACTCCTCGGCATAGATGACAATGGTCTTCTCTCCGGTGGTAGGATTGGCAGCCGTGCTGTCGATGAACACGGCCATGGCTCCGATGGAGCCGACCTCGGAAAGGTCGTTGTCCATGTAGATGGCGTCGCATTGTGAGGCCACCCAGTAGGCCGCCGAGGCGCAGCAGTCAGCGTGCACATAAACCGGTTTCCTGTGGGCCTTGGCGTAGCTGATAGCTTCAAGCATCGGCGGTATGGCCGAGCAGCTTCCGCCAGGGGAGTCTATGTCCAGGACGATGCCGATGACATTTTCATCATCGGCCATCTCCCGGAGTTTGTTTGCTATGAACGTTGTCCCGTAACTTTCGCAGGTGTCGTACTTGGTCATCGTGCCGTGAAGCGGAACAATGGCGACACTCTTGGCTTTCCCGGCCCCAGCACCGGGATCGGCCACGGTGGAGACCACCGCCGACTTCACCTCCATCTCAACCGGAGTCTTGCTGAGGAAAGCACGAGCGATAGGAAGCAGCTGCTCCGGATTGGAGACCAGCCACTTTCCCTGAACGATGTCCCTTGCCAGTTGGAATGTGTCTGCTTTCATCTTGTTAATCAATGTTTACGCAAAGATACCAGCGAGACACCCGTAAGGAAAGGACACGCTAAAAGACAGGGAATTGATACGAGCTGGACAGCTTCAAGGTGTTGGTTTCGTTGACCTCGAAGGCAAGAGGCAAGTCCTCGGTGCCGTAAGTCTCATCGTCCCCGTGGCAGAATCCTACCTTTAATATAAGGTTGTCCCTCATAATCTCCGAGGACTCCGAAAGCGTGGCGTTGATCTTGACGGTGGCCAGCCTCCCGGCATCCTCCGTCTTCTCCGACCGCTCGATGGTGGCGGTCCCTGGAACGAGCGCAAGTTTATGCCAGACTCCATCCTGTCTGTCAAGGCTCTGGGCCTGCAATGAGTCAATGATTCTGATCATCTTTCAATCCGTTTATGTTTATACTGCTGTTGATGTAATCCACCTTGTTGATAAGTTTCTTCACCAGTTTGTCCAGCGTCTGTTGCGATTGCCTGTAGATCCTCTTGTGCAGCGCGTCGAAATAGTCGGTGCTGAACAATCCCCTCGATACGATGAACGCAGTGACTATGTCCTTCTTCTGGACTCCGAGCTCGTAGCCGGCAAGGTAGTACTGCTTGAACTCGATGTCAAAGAAGGCGTTGATCGCCATATTCAACGCCACCGTGCTGTACTTGTCATAATAAAGGAACTTATCCCTCATAGGAGCCGTGGCGATGTCGCTTGGCAACTCCAGATCCACGACCTTGTCGCCTTCCAGAGCCACCGGACCCTCCGCCACCTTGCAATGAGCCACGAGAAGCCTGCCTATGCTGTTTCGGGCATAGACTTTCAGAGGCCCGCCCGGACTGTCAGGCGGGAACAGGTAAGCCAGGTAATCCGCCATCATCGGCGAATCCACTTTCAATTTGACATCGAGCATTTCACAGTTCATCAAATATTATAGCCACATTTTTCGCAAAAACATCAACTACACTAACTACACTTGAAGCTGTGTTTGATTATCAATTAGTTAGCTATTTTCGAGGTGTAGTTGACACCTCGAAAAGTGTAGTTAGTGTAGTTGGTGACTGCCCAAGTGTAGTTGAATGTAGTTGGAGTGTAGTTCTCCAACTACACCGCAACTACACCTTATTTTATTAATATTCATTGATTTACTTCAAGTGTAGTTAGTGTAGTTAGTGTAGTTGGGTTTTTTCATTTCCTCAGCAAAAATCATTTTTCCAAATTTACGTAATTTATTGAAGAACTACAATAGATAACACTATTCTTTTATTTGAGCTTCAGAATTATAACTCTGAAATTCACTCCTCTTGTGCTAAATTTTGGCACAAGCCCCCTGTTTTTCCCGATTTCCCGCCGTTTTGGCTAAATTTTGAAAAGTGTAAGCAAATGCCGCTATTTCGCTTCCGCTTTTTGATTGGTTGTTATAAAATCGCCGTTTCACACACTTATTTCCAATAAAAATCGTAAGTAATTAATGAAATATCAGCGACTCTTCCTGTATGACACAAAAAAAGGCGGCGTCCATACGGATGCCGCCGCGCCTGTCGGTGAATGAGATACTCGCCTTATCCTGAGTCAGGTTGCAATCAGGCGAATTTGACAGACGATAGTTCTTGGCTGAAGTTCTTTATGCCCTCCTCGATTTTCTTCACGGTCTTCGGGGAAGGATGCCTGTAGCCGCTGATGTAGTGGCTAAGAATGGTCTGGCTCACTCCGGTTACTTTCTCCAGTCCGGCAAGCGTTAGGATAAACGCATATTGTTGGAGGAAAGAGGGAACGTCGTTGTAGAACTCAAAATCGACATCCGGACACTCTTTGCCCTCTTCCGCAAGCATCTGCTTTGCCTCCTCATAAGAGTTGTAAAAGTCCTCTATGGCTTCTTTGGCTGTCTTGCCTTGACCGAGAAGTCCGAATGGAATCGCTTTGTTATACTCCATTGTTGCGTCGAAGGTTCCGTCCGAACCTCTCGCGATATAAACCTTTGCCTTCATATCTGATTTTATTAATTAAATATTTGTTAAGCATTGGGGTGGGTTATAGTTCCACCCCCGATTGCTTGCTTATGTTCTCCAATGTCCGGTCTTTCGCTTCTTGGCTGCTGTGTCGCGGTATCTGGAACTTTATTCCTGTTATCGGACTGAACCACCAGTCGTGGTTTTTACCGTGCGAGAGGAAAGAGCATCCGCCTTTCTTCAGCTTCCTTATGACTTCCGAGTATCTCATTACCGTTATTGTTTTGATTGCACTACAAAGATAAGGAATTTCTTAACATTTACCAAATTTTTGGCGATTATTTTTACTTTTTCTTTTTTCCGAAAACGGCCTCGACCTCCTCGTCCGTGTCCGGATCACGTCTGATCCGGCGGTAGTCGGGACTGAAAGTGATACTGACAAGGCGTTCCTGATGACAGACGCAAATCAGGCCGATGACAGCCTCGTAGTCTCGTGGTGAGACCTGAACGAGATAGTCAACCCATTCCAGAAGAGGGAGGCTCCGCAGCCACTTCACATACGCCCGCCGCCTGGCCGCAATCACATTGGCGTACCTGTTCCGGAACGCCTCCTCCTGCTCCCTGGAATACAGGACATATCTCCTCAGGTCTTCCATCACTCCTCCCAAAGTTCGGCATCAACCGCTTCGGCTGGCTCGGTGACCGATGGGGGAGCGCTGGCCGCCGTGCGGTTGTCACCGATCTCCAACGTGTCCGTAGAAATGTCCAGATCTATTCCGTAATTGACCTTCAGCGCGTCATAGTCAAAGACCATCGCCGTGGTGACGCGGCTCTTGCCGGTCTCCGGATTGCTCGACACGTAGGTCTTGTTCTCCAGCAGCTTGAACCGCATCGACTTGGCCGTACCTATGAACTCCGGCGAATGCTCAAGATAGTACTTCAGCGAATCCCTCGGGATCACCTTGCCGTTCACGTCCTTGCCCTCCTTCATATAGAGAGCCGAAAGCCGCTGGAAAGCCAGATAGATGTACCGCACTCCGTGCTTCGGCTCGAACGGAACATCCGACTCCTTGATGGCGAACGGACGGTCCCCGGCGCAAAGCTTATAGTCGATGTTGATGTACGCCTGCCCGGATGCAACCAGATTCTCCACAATCTCCCAGAAGCCTGAAAGCTCGTTGTTCTGCTTAGTCTTCTGGTTCTGATCCACACAACCCTTGCAGCAAAGCTTGAATATCTCCTCGCTGTCAAACGGCACATCGATGTCCGTCCTCAAAGCCCGGTAGGCCGCCAGCAGGATAGCCCAGTTCCTCAGTGTCCTGTCCTCGACATTGTACGAACGCACCCTGTCATTCATGTCCGACAAAGTCTCGTCCCAAACCCTTCTGAAATCCGTCTGGAACTTGGAACGCAACTGCAACAACTGGTTCGTCAGATGCGTAAGCCCTCGCTTCTCGATAAGCTTCAGATTCTCGTAGTTCCTCTTCTCCTGGTCGCTGAACGTTGTCTTGCTGAATGTCAGGAACACAAGCCGGTTGAACAGAGCGATGTCGGCGGTCGGCATCTCCTGACCGCTCATCACAACCCCGCAGTCCACAGCCGTGGTCTCGCGCCTCTTGTCGTTGTCCATATTCATCCTCGAACGTCCCGCGCCGTCCCATATTCCTTTAAGGAACTCCCGCTTCTCCAGATCAAGGTTGTTCTTATATTCATCGAGATGCACCACCGCGTTGCTCACCTCCGCCACCGCCTCGGCAAGAGCCGCCTTGGTCGTGTTGTTGATGTTCGGCGCGATGTTGCCCGTCACGAAGAAGGAAGTCAGCGAATGACCCAGCTCCGACTTTCCCGTGCCCTTCGGGCCGAACAGATCCAGAATGGGGAACGATGTTGTCACCGATGTCACAACGTCCTTGAACAGCGACGCGAACAGGAAGCAAAGCGCCACCTTGGCGTTGTCCCCGAACACGGTGATGAGTTTCTCAGAATATTCCCGCAGCGTGATGGTGTTTGCCTCCGTATAGACAAATTTCCTTGCCAGCTGGTAGCCTTGGGTATTGTCCCTTGTGTCCAGCGCGCAACCAGGAAGATAGAACTTCTGACCCTTGATGTCGATGATTCCGTACTTGTCCACCGGCTTGAACGTGCCGTTGTCAAGGCCGCCGTTGCCCCAGGCATAGAAGCCCCACTTCTTCTGCCACCCCAGCTGCTTGATCTCATCAGCCGAAGGCGTGCCGTCATAGAGGAACTTCTTCAGTGAGGTAAGCTCGTTGGCCGTTGCCTCCCAGACATAGTTCCCGGCCGTCTCGACCCTCGTTTTGAAATCCGTGAACGACACGAGCTCGCTTTGGTTCAGCTTCACCACCGCCTCCTGCATCTTGACGTTCCGCAGCGTGAATATTCTTCTGGCGTTCTTCTCGTCCCGGATGTGCAGGATCGGGGTCATCGTGAAGTTGCTCCACCTCACATCGTTCCCGGATCTTGAAGCCCCATAGTAGCAGTTGTTCTTGACGTAGAAGCCATAGTTCTGGAGCATCTCCTTGGTTCCGTCCTCCTTCGCCTCGGAGCGCTCCTGGTCATTCTTCGCCTTGAAATATTCCTGGTTCCAGATCCTTCCGAACTTGTAGGCCTTCGTGAAGGTCTCCCGGTACATATCAGCCGTGCTCTGGTCCGGCACCTTGGCCAGCAGCTTGCAGACCTCGGTGATCACGGCGGCCTTCTCCGTCTGCGAAGCGGCTGCTTCCATCCATCTCTTGCAGATCCAAGGAATATAATCGTTCGTCCTCTGGAGGTTGCATTCGTCAAATTCGTGCTGATGTGTCCGGAAGAACTCATCAGCATCCTTGCCAAGCTCCGGCGGCAACTCCATCACACTGACCGAAAGCCCCGCCTCCGTCATCAGCTTGGCGTTCTTCTGGACCGCCTCGATACCGGCCTCGTCTGTGTCCCCGATGATCGTGACCCTTTCGGCCCTGGATTTCAGCAGGTCGATCTGGTCCTGAGTCAAAGCCGTTCCGCACGGAGCCACGGCATTCTTCACCCCGATCTCGTGCAGCCGGCATACGTCCAGATTGCCCTCGACAAGGTAAGCCTGCTTCGTGGCATAGATCTGCATATTCGCCTGGAGCCACCCGAAAAGAATTCCCTTCTTCTTGTACAGTTCAGTCTCCCCGGTGTTCAGGTACTTGGGAACGCCCGGCTTGTCACCGATGTACCGTCCGGAGAAACCCGCTATGTAGCCGCTTGTCCAGAACACCGGAAACATTATCCTGTGCCTGAACGAGTCATAGACCTGCCCGGTGTCCTCGTTCCTCTTGACCAGTCCTGCCGCAAGCAGCACGTCCTCCTTCCATCCAAGTCCCGTCAGGTACTGTTTCAGGCCTCCTTTCTCTGGAGCGTAGCCGATGCAGAACAGCTCGGCGGTCTCGGCTTTGATCCCGCGCTTCTTCAGGACATATTCCTTGGCTCCAGGTGATTCCTTGTACCGTTGGATGAACCACTCGGAGGCCAGCTTGTTCACCGTCATCAGTTGCGACCGTCTGAACTCCGCCGCCTTCTCCTCCGGTGTAGGCTCCTTCTTCTCGTAGTCGATTCCCAACCGTCCGGCAAGATGCTCCACCGCCTCGTAGAACGTCATCCCGCGCCTCTCCATCACAAAGCTGATGGCGTCGCCGGTACGTCCGCACCCGAAGCAGTGGTACAAATTCCTCGATGGTGTCACCACGAACGAAGGAGTCTTCTCCCCGTGGAAAGGGCAACAGCATTTGTAGTGGCTGCCTTCTCGCTTGAGCTCCACTCCCTCGTCCTGGATGATCGAGACGATGTCCCGCTCCTTGATCTGGTCTTTTACATAATCCGGAATCATAAGTCAAACGGGTCTAAGGCGGGGCCGCTGTTCACGTTCTCGAACAACCCCCGGCGTGAATCGTCATTTACTCTCACGTTCGCCTGGTCTATCTCGTGTATCAGCTTCCTCGCGAAACCTACGCACTGCTCAAGGTGGCATTTGCGCTGAATCTCCCATGTCTGCATCCTGGCCGTTTCAAGCCCGGCAAACTCCGTCAGCTGGACCTCCCACAGCTGCATGGCCATTTGGCATGCCCCACGGAGTGCCGACCATTCAGGTCTGTCCATCTCGAACACCGAGACCAGACCTCTTGAATCCTTGTCCGCATACATGACTACCTCCTTTCCGGGAACAGTTCCTCGGCGGTGGACTCAATTCCGAAGACATCCTTCACGTACTTCAGGATCCTCTCCTGATAGAGTGGCTTTGGCCGTCTGCTGCCGTTGCACCACGAGTACGCCGTAGGGTAGGCCACCCCGTCCATCACAATCAGAGTCATCAGCTCGTTCCGCTGTTTCTGGGACGCGGTCTCCCAAATCTTCTTGATTTCCATATTCCGTTTAAGTTGTTTTTTAATAGCCAATCTGTTTGTAATATTTGCTGTCATTCAGGCTCTCTCTCATGGCCATAATCGCACGAATGCGTTGAATGTCCTCCGGAGAGAGATTCAGTTCATCGTCGGGGGCATCGTCCGACCGCTCGCAGAATAGGCGATGTTTCGAGCTGTAGGCCTGAAACAGAATGTCTATTTGGTTCTCAACCTCCCGCCGGAAATTAGCTTTGTGCCACTCAAATAGGGCGGAAAGCTCGGCGTATTGATAGGCGGTCATTACGACGGAAATCGCCGTGCGGCTCATTCGACGATACGACATACTTTTTTCGCCTGTAACCCTAGCATAACACTGTGTAAAGATACGCAGGTCAATTTTGTTGCGGCCGATTTCAAACCGATACCGTTCTCTCTCCTCGACCGCCAGAACTTCATCAAGGCTGACACCGTGTTCCAGACATATCCGCTCCATAATGCTCCTGGCGTTTTCGGCCTCTCCGCCAACCCCGCTTTCGGCAAGGGTAGCGATCTTACGAATCTTAGTCTTCAGGGATTCGTAGTTCTCTGTTTTATTCATTGATTTTCAGTAAAAAAGGTAAATAAATAAACTTGAAAAATAATTGTGTAATTCAAAATAAATGCGTACCTTTGTATTGCGGTTCAGGGAGAGCCGCGAAAGAGGAATCTGAAACGCTTGAAAGGGAGTAAGAAAAACCTACCAAAGTCTTAAAAGTATGTCCGCAAGATTTACGATCAAGATTTGGAAACTGAGATTCACGATTGAAATCGCAATCTAGTTCGCCAACGGAGGCTGAGAGATCAGCCTCCCCTTTGGTAGGTGCTGCAAAAATACACAAATTGTATGCAAAACAAAAATCTGTCATCTTCACAAACTCCTTCCGAGTCTCCGTCCTGGGGCGGCGCCCGTTCCGGCGCGGGCCGCAAGTCCAAGCCCCACGGAAAGTCCTACACCTTCCAGTCCACCCCCGAGGTTGACGCGTTCCTCTCTTCCTATCAAGGCAACAAGACCGAGTTCATCAACCGGGCTATCCTGACCCTTGCGGGACAGTCTCCTCTCTCTCGGCCCTGATCTCCCATTTCGGTCTGGTGACCAGGAGTTCAGAGTATTTCTCCCTCGCCTTCTCGACCGTGTCGAAGTACCACTGGTCGATGATGTTGTAGTACGTGGCCGTGACCACGAATCTTACTTTTCCATTCATGACACAATAAATTAAGCGGCAACTCCAAAACACTGGAATTGCCGCTTGATTCGAGTAAGATGAAGGCTATCTATTGTTTTTCGTGTAGACGCTGCTCCCGTGACAGTTCTTGTAATCCTTACCGCTTCCGCAAGCACACTTGTCCGGACGCTTTGTCTTTATGTTGATAGCATGGAGCTTGTTGCATTTGTTCTGGATCTCTATTTCGCTGACGTAGTCAATTGTCTCCAAGGATGGGGTTCTGAACGAGATGACGGTTCTGCCACTGTAATTAGTTATGGACAAATCCCCTTGGGAGATGATGTCCATTCCTATTATCATACTGTGTTCGTTTCCGTCCATCGGCAATCCAATCACGTTGTGAATTGGAATGACAAAATTACCCATCATGATCTGAACGCAATATGTCGGAACCTTGAAAGGCTCGTTGTTGGCTCCGACCACCATTGTCTCGTCAGTGGCCGAGAGTCCAAGATCCGTGGCCAATTTAGTGGATATACATGTGACCATGGCTCCCGTGTCCCATAGCGCTTTCTGTTCGCTCCCTTCCTCTGGCTCCGAGTTCGGCAGAGAAATCCGACAATCAACGATAATCCTACTTTGGACGGAGTTGTAGTGGTGGGTGTATGCTGTTATCATAGAACAGTTACGCTTGGTGTTACTATATTGACTTTGCGGGTATTCTTCTTACGGCACTCCCTAAGCAGGAAATTACCGAGTCCGTAATGCTCGCACCCGAAATCGTATGCCTCTTTCATCGTGCCGAAAGCGTCGATTTCCAAATTGTTTGATATGACAACAAAAGTCCCCTCGTATTCTTTGAGCAGAGACGCTTCGTTGTCTTTGTAATAGCGAAGTTGTTTCTCTATGTTACCCATGTCCAAAGTGTTTTGGTCTTTTACAAAGATAAGGAACGATTCCTGATTTTGCAAAAAGGCGCAAGTTTGCCATCTCTCCTCTCTTCTAACGGCAATTCCAGTATTTCAAAGAACCTGTTTCGCCCCCGGGAGCGGAATCGAACCGCTCACATCGCGCGAAGCTTTCTGACGGAGCCTGCTCCTTGGCTCAAATCCTCCGCTCCGCCTTGTTTGCCGGCAGGGACCCATATCCTGCCCTTTCCGGGGAATGCCGGTCTTTCCCGGCTGTCATACTAACTAAGCGCACCCAAAAAATACGGCCTTTCACCGCCCGGCGCTACGGTTCACTCATCCTTCCACTCCTTGATCAGCCCACACCAGAACAATGCGGCCACGACCGCAAGGGCGGCAACCTCTATGATGTAATGTGCCAACATATCAGTAAACAATATCCTCCTCAAGTATCTTTCCCAGATATTCTATAAACTGATCCCAGTCCCATCTTCCCGGGTCAGGTTCCGGTCTTCCGGACTCGTTGTTCCTCCATGCACCGGCGGCACACTCCCAAGCCGCAAGGCACTGCCCAAGCCTGTCAGCGATGAACTCCCTCGCAAGCGGCCTGATGTCATCACCCTCCTGCGCCTTGTTCCAGAGCCTCACCACGTTCACCCCGGCATCCAGATGGTGCTTTGCCATCAAATCAAGGAACTTGTCCCTGTTTACATCGTGGTTTTCCATAACCAATGAATATTAATGAAGATGTCCGTCACTGTCCCTTGTGGTGCTGCCTTTCAGCATCCACAGGTCTGGGTTTTCCTTCTCGGTAAACAGCCACGCCATCGCATCATTATAAGCCTTGCGACGGCTGACAGCCTCCGGAGCCAGTCTCCGCACGCACCCATCGTGTACGAAATCATCAGCGTCGGCAGATGCCACCACGCGAAATTCGCCTTTCCTGCCATTGCCTGAGCGGCGTTTGCCGCCAGAGCGACCGCCACCACCACCGCGAACACCCTCCAGATGCCCACTGAGGTCTTTTCCATTTTCTTTTCTGCACTCATAACTCATTTGTTTTGTGAATATTTTATTATTATCTTCGCTCATTTAAGAATGTATATTATTTGTATATCGTTTGTATTTACACTGCAAATATACAGATTAAATCTGTATTATCAAGAAAATTTACAGAAATATTCTTAAAGATTTTTTAGACTATGACAGAAGTTATCGCAAAGGTATTGACTTATACGAAGTTGAATGCTAAACAACTGGCTGAGAGGATTGGGCTAGATCGTCCTCAGGCTATTTATGACATATTGAAGGGAAAAACAAAGTCTATCTCTCCGGCAATGGCGAGTAAGATTTTATCTGTATTTCCTGAATTTGACCGTGGGTGGCTGATGACAGGGGAAGGTAGTATGCTTAGGGATAATTCACACCACTTCGCCGATAACAATCAAGGTTTTATCAATAGTAACAATAATATAGGCAACACCATCGACAACCGCCAATATTATTCCGACAGCCCCGATGTCCTCCGCGCCCAGATCGAGCTCCTCGACGAGCGCATCAAGGAGAAGGACGCCCAGATCAAGGAGAAGGACGCCCAGATAGGCCGTCTCCTCTCCATCCTTGAGAAGCAATAGGAAAGGCCGCGCCTCGCGGCGTAACCTTTCCCTGATGTTACAAAACAACTTTTATATGAGTTATTATGCAAACATACCATATTTTTGCAAACAATAAAAGGTTAATGAAAAACAATAAGCGAACAAGGAGAGGAAAACCGTCCGGAAGAAGTCTTGGCGTGCGCCAAATTTGCGCCAAACGCCCCGGTTCGCCTGCCCTGGACGGCTTTCAGTTGGGGGTGAGAGTGTCCGAATTCCCCCGTGAAATGTCCTTCCCCCGCTACTAACACGGACATTGAGTAATCAGTGCCCGTTTTTTTTGAATATATTTGTACTGTAATATTCATACAGGCTATGAGAAGTGTCATAATGAAAGATTTGGCTGTCTGCGCGTTGTGCGTTGTGACGGCGTTTTCGGCTTCGGCGCAGAGTGCCGGGGATGATCCGGTGGCTGATTCAAAGGCGGTTGTCGTTTCGGGCAACGCAAGGTTCACGGTGCTGGAGAGCCGGCTGGTGCGAATGGAGTGGGCCGCGGACGGAAAGTTCGAGGACAGGGCTACCCTTGGCGTTGTCAACAGGAAACTGCCGGTCCCGGCCTATACTGTCAAAAAATCAGGCAAGAAGCTGACAATCAGGACATCGGATCTGACCCTGACATATTCAGGAAACGGGAAATTCGATGAGAACAATCTGAAGGTGACGTTCCGTATGGCGGATCCGGCTTCAAAGAAAGGTGTCAGGGCGGTGACTTGGCATCCGGGGATGGATGACAGCGGCAATTTGCTCGGAACGACGAGGACGCTGGACGGTTGTGACGGTGTCAAGACCAAGGAACCGTACGACAAGGGAGTCATCTCGCGGGACGGATGGGCGATCATCGACGAGTCTGACAGACAGGTCTTTGTGCCGGTCGATTCCGATTGGAAATATTGGGTTGCCGAACGTGACTCGACTGATCGTCAGGACCTTTACCTGTTCGCCTACGGTCACGACTACAAGGCCGCCGTCTCAGACTTCACCAGAATCGGAGGTCGTATTCCTATGCCGCCGAAATATGCCCTTGGCTACTGGTGGTGCCGTTTCTGGCAATATTCAGACTTCGAGTTCGTGGGGCTTGGAAAGGAGATCCGCTCGCTGGACATCCCGATCGATGTGATGGTTCTCGACATGGACTGGCACGAGACCTGGTCGCTTCGGAGGTACAAGGCTCCAAAGGACGAGTTTGGCCAGAGGATCGGTTGGACTGGCTACACCTGGCAGAAGAAACTTTTCCCTAACCCGGAAAACTGCCTGCAGGATCTTCATAATCTTGGGCTTAAAACCACGCTGAACCTGCATCCGGCTTCCGGAATCCAACCTTACGAGGAACCTTACGACCGCTTTGTCAAGGACTATCTTTCAAGGACGAATGAATATGACGGCCCGAAGGGGTACATCAATCCGGACGGAAGCAAGGCCCCCGTGCCGTTCCGGATGGACGACATTAACTGGGCGAACGCTTATTTCAATTCCGTGATACGCCCGTTCGAGCGTCAGGGAGTCGATTTCTGGTGGCTCGACTGGCAGCAATGGAAGTTCAGCAAGTATGTTCCCGGACTCAACAACACATTCTGGCTCAACTATACCTTCTTCAACGATATGGTCCGCCAGTCTGCTGATCAAGGAATATATGCCCGCCGTCCGATGATATACCATCGCTGGGGAGGCATCGGCAGCCACCGCTACCAGATCGGCTTCTCCGGAGACTGTCTGGCTTCGTGGCAGGTGCTCGGTTATCTGCCATATTTCACCTCTACCGCATCCAATGTGGGCTACGGCTATTGGGGACACGACATCGGAGGGCATCTCCAGCCTAAGGGAGTCAAGGCGACCGATCCGGAGCTTTACACCAGATGGCTCCAGTCAGGAGTGTTCACCCCTATATTCAAGACTCATTCGACGAAGGATCTGACGATGGAGAAGCGGTTCTGGGTGTTCCCGGATCATTTTGACGCGATGCGCGCCGCTGTCAGACTCCGTTACGACCTTTCACCGTACATTTACGCTGCCGCCCGCGAGGCCTACGACACCGGCATCTCGATGTGCCGTCCGCTTTATTATGAATATCCTGAAGACTCCCAGGCCTACGATTTTACTCAGGAATATCTCTTTGGTAATGACATACTTGCGACAGTTGTCTGCGAGCCTGCGGATTCCGTGACGGACCTCGCCGAACGTGTGATGTGGTTCCCGGAGGGAAGTGACTGGTACGATGTGGCCACAGGAACGCTGTTCAAAGGAGGTCAGGTGGATACTTTGAGATATACCATCAACGAGAACCCTTACTACATCAAGGCCGGTGCCGTCATTCCGATGGCCTCGGACAAGATCAAATCACTTCAGGAGAAGGACAACACGTTGAAACTTTTTGTGGCTCCGGGCGATGGCGAAAACACTGCCTCTGTCTATGAGGACGATGGCGCCACACAGGCCTATAGCACTGAATATGCCACCACTAAGGTCACCAAGGTTTCGGATGCATCTTCGTTGAGGCTCACCATTGCTCCTCGTCAGGGAAATTATCGTGGAATCGCCCCTGAACGTCACGTGCAGGTTGTCCTCGCAGGTGTTTTCGCACCGGAGAAGGTGACTGTGAACGGAGTGGAGGTTCCATATTCCCGCTTCGCCGCCCACGATGCTGAAGTCTCCGGAAAAGATGCCGTGTGGGGCTATGAGGGAGCCGATCTCTCGGCGGTCATATTCCTTCCTGAGACACTTGCCTCCGAGGAACTTGTCATCGAATGCTCGTTTAATGAATATGCCGCCTCGCACCGAGATCTTCTGAACGGCAAGAAGGGCTTGATGCACAGGATGATGGACATCACACCGGAGACCAAACTCATCTTCGGGAAATATGTCGATGCCTATATGATGCTTCCTGATCCGTTCCTCGCCCTTGCGCAGTGCGCCAGTTTCATCAACGAGGATCCTCAGAACGTAGGTGAATATTTTGAAAAGATTGACACTGCGGCGCTTATCGCTGATTTTGCCAATTATGAGAATATCCCGGCTGATTTTGTCGCCAAGGTCAAGGCGCAGGTTGGTGTGGAATAGTGATTATATTCAAGAATATGGAAGACAACAATAGAAAACTATACCCGTTGAGGTTTGTGGATGAAGGTGCGGATGTGCCCTGGGGACACGTCAGCTATCAGATCGCCGACCTCGGGTTCAAGGATTCGATGATCGATAACGGGTGGTTCGGTGGCAACACTCTGAGCGAGTTGATGGGAACCTATCTGGAAAGGGTAGTCGGGGATGATGTGTTCGAGTTCTATGGACTGCAGTTCCCTGTGATGGTGAAGGTTATGGATGTGACCGCTTGGCAGCCCCTTCAGATGAACGCCGCTGATGACATTGCGGCTGAACGTTATGACTCGTTCGGCAAGACTGCCCTTTGGTACGTTCAGGAGGCCGCTCCGGGAGCTGAATTGCTTTTGGGTTTCAATCGGGACATTGATCCGGCCGAGTTTTACGCAAGATGTCAGGACGGGACGGTAAAGGATGTCCTGAACATCGTCAAGCCGCGCAAGGGTGAGGCTTTCTTGATCAAGCCGGGAACCGTCTTCGCCGCCGGACCGGGACTCAAGATTGTCGAGATCGCCGAGAGTTCCGAACTCGTGTTCAATCTCCATAATTGGGGTGTAGAGCTACCAGACTCAGAGGAATTGCTGCTTGAGGAGGCCTTCGATCTCATTGATTTCAAGAAATATATCCCTGAATCTGTCACTGGAGACAAGCTGGCCGTATGTCCGGAATTCGTTGTGACGAAGCTTGACTTGAAGGACGGACTGCACATATTCTCGGAGCAGCCAGGCGGTTTCGCAGTCTATTATTGCGCTTCCGGGGAGGCTTCGGTGCAGATTCAAGTCGAGAATGACCGAGGCTCCAAGAGTGTGGAGTCATATTCATTGAAGTCAGGACATTCGATTCTTGTCCCGTCTGAGGTTAACGACTTCTTCCTCATCCCGGCAGCCCGTGGGACGGTCCTGCTGGAAGCTCTTGTGGAAAAGCGTCTTGTTAAGGATTCGTACACGGATCAGGAAGTCGAACCAAGCTCATTTGTCGAGGCCGAGGCCCCGGATCCGCATATTCGTGAATGGAATTGTTAGGTTATGGCAGACACAGAAAGAATAGACAAGGTCCTTTGGGCCATAAGAGTGTTCAAGACCCGCACCGAGGCCACGGATGCCTGCAAAGGAGGCAAGGTCAAAATCGGTGGAGTGAATGCCAAGCCTTCCAGAATGTTGAAGGTCGGAGAGATTGTTGAAATCCGCAAGGGAGCCGTGCAGTATTCGTACAGAATCAAGCAGCTGACCGACCATCGCCTCGGCGCGAAACTGGTCCCGGACTATGCGGAGAACCTTACCCCGCAATCCGAAATCGACAAACTCAAGGCTCCCGTCGAGACCTTCTTCCTCCGCCGTGATCCGGGTGCCGGCCGCCCGACCAAGAAAGACCGCCGCGCTATGGAGGAAGCCTGGGACGAGATCGACTACAGTAACGACCTTGGAGACATTCCTGATGACATCGCCGAACGTTTCGGTCTCACCGACGATGATTTGTAACCAGTGCTGCGTAAATGGCTGATTTAGAATAAAATAAAGAATCGTCTTTAGCTGTTTCCAACTGAAGACGATTCTTTAATGTGCTTGATGTCAGTGGATTGTCCTCCACCGCTTCGGAAAGCTACTTGCCGAAGTAGCGGGTGAGGAGACCGTAGAAACCGGCTCCGTGGCGAGCCTCGTCCTTGGCCATCTCGTGAACGGTGTCGTGGATGGCGTCGTAGCCGAGCTGTTTTGCCCTTGTGGCGATGGCGAGCTTGCCTTCGCAGGCACCGGCCTCGGCCTGATAACGCTTCTCAAGGTTGGTCTTGGTGTCCCAGACAACGTCACCGAGAAGCTCTGCGAACTTGGATGCGTGCTCCGCCTCTTCGAAAGCGTACCTTTTGAACGCCTCGGCGATCTCCGGATAGCCCTCACGCTCGGCCTGACGGCTCATCGCGAGATACATTCCGACCTCCGTGCACTCTCCGTTGAAATGATCCTTGAGACCCTGGATAACTTCCTTGTCCTCTACACGGCCGTCACCGATGTGGTGCTCGCAGGCCCACTGAGGCTTGCCGCCCTCATCCTTGATCTCAACGAACTTGCTCGCAGGAGCGTGGCACTGCGGGCACTCTGCAGGAGGGTTCTCGCCTTCGTAAACATAACCGCAAACCAAACATCTGAATTTCTTTTTCATAACAAAATCTTTTAAAGTCAAACAAAATGAAATAAAACGATAAAGCATCGTTTGATGTCACAAAGTTAATGCCAATATTTGAATTTACAAAATAGAATTATTAAAAATTAGAAAATATTTGAAAAAACTTTGAAAATACTTCCTCCTGTAAAGAATTCTGGCACATTGGAGGGTGTTTTTGCCGTGAAAAAATATATGTGTTAGGAAGAAGCAGGCGGATTTGCGTCAAGTGACTCAAATCCCTAAATCAGTTGTCTTTATCCGCACACATTGCCTTCGACATCGTTCTTGATGTCATCGATGCTTGGAAGTGTATGTGAAATCTCTTTGGGCATCATTTCATTTTTTTCCAACATATCAGGATTGAACTGGGACGGAGTGACACCAAAATGCTTTTTGAACCGGATGATGAAATAGCGGTACGAGCTGAAGCCAAGCTCATCAGAGATCTCCGACACCAGTTTGTTGCTGTCAAGCAGCATTTGTGCTGCGTGGCGAAGACGGATATCCTCAATGAACTCACGCGGACTGCGTCCTGTTATGTTCTTCAGCTTGGTGTTGAGAGCTGTCTTGCTTATGTGTAATTCCTGACATAGCGCCGTGACATCGAGTTTGTCAGAGTACAGATTACGTTCTACCGCACCTATCGCTGCGTTCAAGAAATAATAATCCTTGCGTCCGTGCTGCCTTGACTGTACGGTCTGAGGGGCGATGGCATATTTCTCCTGCAGGATTTTCCGGTTGTCCAACAGGGTCTTGCATTGTTCGATCAGGGTCTCTGTACTGAATGGTTTCACGATGACGGCATCGACTCCCATCCTTGCACCCTTGATGCTGACTTGCTCGGAGGCGTGTGACGTGAGAAGAACAAAAGGAATATGGCAGGTCTCGAAATTATGCCGGATGTTGGTGCAAAGCTCAAGACTTTTGTCGAATCCGGACTTGAGATCGCAGACAATGATGTCCGGTTGCTCTTTCAGCGAGCATTGTAAGGCCTCTTCCGCGTCAGAAGACACCAACACGTCATAGGTGCGCCCGAAGATACTTCTCAACATTGCCCTGTTATCCGGGTCGTCAGCGACAAGCAGTGCCCTCAGACCGGTCTTTTCTGATACTGCGGATTTGGCAGGCATTTCTGGTTGAGGCTCTTCGTGGAGAGTTTGGACCTGCCTGATTTCCTCATTCTCGTTTTCCAGATCAACATATCCGGAAATGATGGTCTGCATATTCTTGGCATTTGAATATGAACGCTCGATATATTTCAGCCCCGCTGGGGAAGAGTCAGCATACCTTTGAAAAAACAATTCCAGCTGCCCCAGTATCATAGTAAGCGGCTCCCTGAGACTTCTGGAGACATCAACGAACAATTGCATTCGCCGCATTCCTTCCGCTTCCTCGAATTTTAGTCTTTGCCTGAGCAGCATCCTTGAATATAGGATGGAGAGGAGGGTTGCCAGAACGGCAAGGATCAGGGTGACATAGATAACTTTCGCGAGCGTGGTGGCGTACCAAGACGCCTTCAATCGGATTCCGAGCGTTATTTCTTCAGTAGAGTCGATGTTTCCGCCGTCCTGGCAACGGACACACAGCCTGTATTTCCCGGGGCGGAGATTCATATAGACGATGGGGTTGTCAGGAGTGAACGGTGTCCAGTCATTATCCGCCCCATTCAGTTTATAACTCCATAATATCGGACGTGTCCCGGAGTAATCAAAGGTGGAGATATCAACTGACAGATTGGTTTGTCCAGGATTCAGAACAATGTCATTAACGAATGGAATCCTCTCTTCCGTTGATATGGTTTTTCCGTTGATTGAAATCTCCGCAAAGGCAGGGCGTGGCATTGCCGTGTCATCCTCGGAGAACGACACGGGGTCAAAGACAATTATACCATCCTTGCCTCCAACGAGAATCTTTCCGTCCGAGGTCCGTACAAGACATCCTTCCCTGAACGAACTGATACCTAGTCCGTTAGTGGTTTTGAAAATCCGGTTCCAACCGGCATCCTCCCGGACGATTGATATTCCTTGTCCGGATGTCACCATCAGACAGGAATCGCCGTAAGGCAGTAATTTGCTTACATAAGTATCTGAAAGTCTTGACGATGGAAAAAGAATAACGTTCCCGTCTGCCGCACCTACTTTGGATAGTCCGACTCCGGTGATCGCCACAAACAAATCACCATTCTCGCCAAACTGAGCATCCGGACAGCTTCCCGAGACAGGCAAGGGATGAAAGTTGTTAGTCTTAATGTCATATATGTACGCACCTATGCCGGAAATGACGATCTGCCTGTCATTCATCCTGCTTATTGCATAAATCGAACGGGTATAACCGGGAATATGTCGACTTATGCAATGTTCGGCCGCCGGGTCGAAAATGTATAACCCACTTGATGTTCCAAGATACAACTTATTGTTTTGTATATATATGGCACTCACTGTCTCGTTGAAAGACTTTCCGTTTTCGTCCTGAAACGAAAACGTGCGCAATTCTCCGGTTGCCGTGTTGTATCTGTGCAGCGCACCCTGAAAAGAACCTGCCCATATTTCACCGGATGACTTGTCAAACAGCGCCGTTTGGAACTTTATCCGTCTTCCTGAAGGTATCTCTGACAATTTCCCCTGACTGTCCAGGCGGAACATCCCGTGATTGTCAGTGAATATCCAAAAGTTTCCTTCAAAATCCTCGGCGATTCCGCGGACCATTTTTAAGGACTCGCTTCCTGGTAATATGTCGAATGCGGAGAGTGTTTTGTCGCGGTACCACAGGCCCGAATAATAGGTGCATACCCAAACGTTGCCGTCACGATCCTTGAAAATATCCCAAATCGCTTCCTTGTTCGGTATTCCAGAATGATCCGGAAGGCAGGACAACTCTACGGAGGAGACCCGGAACAATCCGTCCGCCGCACCCACGATGAGGTTGCCGTCCTGAATCTCTCGGATTGAGCGAATCTCCTTCTTAGGAAGAGTTCCTGTTACCTCGTAGGAAGAACAGTCTTTTCTGACAAGAATGATTTCACCGTCCGCCAACCCTATCCACATATTGTTGTCCGAATCCATAAGGATCGCGGTTACTCCGGCAGCGGCCTTGAAGACTCTTCTGAACTGCCCGTCGTACAAGAAAACATCTCCTTTCTTATCCCCCAGGACAAGGCATTTGTCAATCCTGCGTGTAATACACGAGAATTCTGCTTCTGGGATGCTGCCGACAGTTTCGAGGCTGTCGCCCCGTGAGACAAAGAGGCTGTTCCCGTGTGCCACCCAAAGGCTGTCGCCGACAGCGAGCATAGAACTCCCGTGCCAACCGGAAAGAGACGATTTGAGAAGTATGGGAGCCCTATGGCGGATGTCGAAGCGATGTATTCCACGATATGAAACGGAATAGACTATATTGCCGCTCTCGTTGCACGCAAGGCTATGTGCGATGACTGATTGCAACATAAGCCTTGTATGTGTGCCGTCGTATGTGAAAACGCCATAGCTTGTATTAAGCCAGATGCTTCCGCTGGAATCTTGACAAGCAGAATAGACCGCCGCGTCACGGAATGCGTTCAGACGCGAGGGCTGCACAAAACGTGAGGCCGACAGCGTGGTGGTCATAGCCGCCGACAAAACAAGTGTTAATACTATGTGGCTGATGTTGCGGAATAATCCATCCTTCGTTGCCATAATATCTTTTCTGCTTGATCAGGAAATATTCAAAAACTTCCGCAATATATGAACAATGGTCGATATTATAACAATTAAAGTTCAAAATTATCATAGCCCTAAGCCATCAGACGCCCGATCTTTGACAAAAAAAGAAACACATAGTTAATATGAAAAGATTGCTGCTTGCTACAATCGTCATGTATCTTATCCTGCCGATGGCGGCACAGGAAAGGTTCGGGGAAGGCTCCATCTATCACAATGGATGGATCGACTTTAACAAGAATGGAATCAAGGATGTCTACGAAGATCCAACCGCGGACATCAACTCCAGGGTAGAGGATCTGCTTTCTCGGATGAACCTGGAGGAGAAGACTTGCCAGATGGTTACACTTTACGGCTACCAAAGAGTCTTATATGATGAGCTACCGACTCCCAAGTGGAAGGAGAAACTGTGGAAAGACGGAATAGGTGCGATAGATGAGCATCTGAATGGATTCCGCAATTGGGGGCTGCCGCTCACTGACAGCGAATGGCTATGGCCGGCTTCGAAACACGCGAAGGCGCTCAATATCGTGCAGCGTTTCTTTATAGAGGAAACCCGTCTGGGGATTCCCGTGGATTTCACCAATGAGGGAATCCGCGGTGTCGAGGCATATCGCGCGACAAATTTCCCCACTCAGTTGGGCATAGGACACACTTGGGACAAGGAATTGGTGCACGAGATCGGCAGGATTACCGGCCGGGAGGCAAGGCTGTTGGGATATACCAATGTCTATGCCCCGATTCTGGATGTGGGCAGAGACCAGCGATGGGGACGTTATGAAGAAGTCTATGGAGAGTCCCCTTATCTGGTGGCGGAACTTGGAGTGCAAATGGCTTCCGGTATGCAGACGGATTATCAAGTGGCTGCCACAGGCAAGCATTTCGTCGCATACTCCAACAACAAGGGTGGGCGCGAAGGTATGGCGAGGGTGGATCCTCAGATGGCTCCCCACGAAGTGGAAAACATACATATATACCCTTGGCGTGAAGTGATAGGAAGAACCGGCCTGCTGGGAGTGATGAGCTCCTACAACGACTACGACGGCATCCCGGTTCAGGGCAGCCAGTATTGGCTCACGGATCGTCTCAGGAATGATTTGGGATTCAAGGGCTATGTGGTGAGCGACAGTGATGCGGTGGAATATCTGCATAGCAAGCATCACGTTTCGGCGAATATGAAGGAGTCCGTGCGTCAGGCGGTGGAGGCCGGGCTGAATGTCCGATGCACCTTCCGTACACCTGACAGTTATGTGCTGCCGCTGCGTGAACTTGTGACGGAGGGGACGCTTCCGATGTCTGTCATTGACGAGCGTGTCCGTGATATATTAAGGGTGAAATTCCTCGTCGGACTGTTCGATCATCCATACCAGAATGACTATGAGGCGGCTGACCGCGAAGTGGACGGTCCTGCCAATAACGAAGTGGCTCTTCGCGCGTCACGCGAAAGCATAGTGCTGCTTAAAAACGAGGGAAACCTGCTGCCTTTGGACAAGGACAAGATACGTACTCTTGCGGTTGTCGGTCCGAATGCGGACGAGGTCTCTTTCGCCCAGACACATTACGGGCCTCTAGCGACAGCGTCGGTCTCTGTCCGCAAAGGGCTGGAGGAGGCCCTGAAAGGCAAGGGGCGGATTCTCTACGCCAAGGGATGCGAGCTTGTTGATGAGAATTGGCCGGATTCTGAAATATTCCCTTCCAAACCTACGAAAGAGGAACTTCGCCAGATGAACGATGCGGTGAAGCTTGCCCGCAAGGCAGATGCCGTGATAGCGGTTCTCGGTGGCGGACAGCGCACCTGCGGTGAGAACAAGAGCCGCACCAGTCTGGATCTGCCGGGACATCAGGAACTGCTTCTGAAGAAACTGGCGGCCACGGGAAAACCTGTAGTGTTGGTGCTCATCAACGGACGGCCGCTTTCCATCAACTGGGCGGACGAACATATTCCCGCCATTCTTGAAGCGTGGTATCCCGGCTCTCACGGAGGGACGGCGGTGGCGGATGTAATATTAGGTGACTACAACCCCGGCGGCAAGCTTACGGTCACATTCCCGAGAACTGTCGGCCAGATCCCTTTCAACTTCCCTTGCAAGCCAAACTCGCAGGTGGATGGGGGGAATGGAGTAGGCCCGCAGGGACGGCAGTCCAGAGTGCACGGAGCGCTGTATGATTTCGGCTATGGCTTGAGTTACACGACTTTTGAATATTCATCGTTGAAACTGTCTTCCAAGACCATTTCTCCGTCTGACAGCGTGGAAGTGTCGTTCACTCTGAGGAATACCGGCTCCCGCAAGGGCGATGAAGTGGTTCAGCTTTATATTCGTGACGTACTGAGTTCCATCACGGTCTATGAAAAGGTGTTGCGTGGGTTTGAACGAGTAAGCCTTGAACCGGGAGAGTCGAAGGAAGTAAGTTTCACCCTTGCTCCAAAGGATCTCGGCCTTCTGGATGTGGATTTCCGATGTATTGTGGAACCGGGCGAGTTCGAGATTATGATAGGCGCGTCCTCAAAAGACATAAGACTCAGTGAGAAGCTGCTTGTGGATGACGGCGGCGACACAGCACACGTCACATATCCCGATGATGCCTCATACGTCAAGACGACTTTCCCCGCCAAGATCGGCGTGAGCGAGGATGCCACAGTGTCTGTTGCGGAAGGGAAGATGATAGGTTCGCTTGGAATCAATTGGGGGGCTGGAACAGACTGCTCTTTCGAAATCCTGTGGACCAATGGCGGCGGGCAGTTCCTGCCTGTTTATCGGGGACAGGTATCAACTGCTGACAAAACGGAGCGGCAAGTCTATACTTTTGAGTCTGTCGGCGCCAGCGAGATCCGTGTGGCCGTAACCAAAGGATCCGCGACCATTATTTCTCTGGAGAGTGATGTCATTAAATTATAATAATTAAAAGTCTATGAATAAGAGCTTTATTAAGTTCATCCTGTTGCCACTCGGGCTTATGGGCACCAATGGTTGTTCGGGAGAGAGTATGAAAAATGTGCCTTCAGATCCGTTCGCTGATCTGCCGGATGCTTCCGTGGAGCTGTATTCGTATTCCAATCAGATTCGTCCGTCTGTGCATTATACGGTTGAAGTCGCCGGAGGAAAGGCGACTGTAATCCCGACCAAGGAACATCAGGTCTGCGCTTTCGGCTGCGACGACCCCGTTGCCGTCAAGGTGACTTACAATGCTGACTTCATCGACAAGGCGGAAATCCTTCCGAAATCAAAGGACTGGCGTTATGTCACTTCGCGTGAGGCGGTCACTGTCGTGATGTCGCCTGGAGACAAGGCCGTCGTGGAGATAAACGGATCGGAAGACTGTGACCTTTTCCTTTTTGCCAACCCGTTGGAGGCTGGCAAGCCGTCGAAGGAGGATCCGAATGTCCTGTATTGCGAGGCCGGCACAGTGACAGACCTCAAGACACTGACCCTAAAATCCGGGCAGACACTTTACATCGAGGGCGGCGCTGTGGTCAAGAGCGTGCTCAGGGCACTGGATGCTTCTGATGTTACTGTGAAAGGCTGCGGAATCCTTGATGCCAGGGGAATAGATGCCCGCGGCATCCAGTTCCAGAGGACGGACAATCTCAGGATAGAGGACATAGTCCTTCTGAATGACATCAATTGGAGCACCTTCATCTCGGAATCAGACAATGTGAACATTTCCAACTACAAAGTGGTCGCTGTCGAGAATCCGAACAATAAGACCGGCTGCGAGAACGATGCTCTGGACATTCTCGGATGTCGGAATGTGACTGTGAAAGGATGTTTCGGCTATGCGCACGACGATGTGTTCTGCATCAAGTCGCAGAAATGGACTTACAAGGGAGAGGTCAAGAACGTGCTGTTCGAGGACTGCATGGCTTGGAACTATCTGAGCGGTAATTCGTTCGTTGTTGGGGCCGAGACCAATGAGAACATTTCCGGTGTCACATACCGGAATTGTCAAAGCATACACAGCGCAGGCCGTGGAACAGACAATACGTTATCCCGAGGTGGGCTCAGCATACACCACTGTGCCGGCGGCCATATTTCCGACATCCTGTTCGAGAACATCGTTCTGGAAGACTGCAAGGAGTACGGCATCCATCTTGACATCCGCAAGTCTTATGTCAAGGATCTCGGAACCGGGGTGACATATTCTCCGGGGACCTGCGATGGTGTGACACTCAGGAATGTGACCTTGCTGAAGAAATCTCCTTGCGGGAATGTGCTGATGGGCTATGACAGCGACCACAAAATTACGGGAGTGGTCTTCGACAATGTGGTTCAGGAAGGAGTGAAGTTCACCAAAGACAATGTCAAGTCTTTTTTCACTACCTGGTCCAACGCCGAATGCACGGTCCGCTGACGGCATTCCCATAAGTAAATACATTAAAACTAATTAAGTATGAAAACCTTGTATATTGGCATTATATCTATGGCTATTATGGCGCATGTGGCTTGCTCTTCCTGTTCAGGAAACAAGACGGAAGTGACTCAGCCTGATGTGGAATACACTGACGATGTTGAATATTACAACTTCTCTCCGAGGGTTCCTGAGTCGCAGCTGTATGCGGTGAAAGTGGCCGGAGAGTTCATCAAAGTATTCCCGACATACGAACCGCATCTCGCTTGGTTCGGTGTCGATGAAGGAACCGTAAAGGTTGAGGTGTCGCTGCAGAGCGGCAGGGTCGAAAAGGCTGTGGTCCGTCCGTTGGGAAAGAACTACAATTACAGGATCGACAACGGCCGCCTTGTCATTGATCTTCATAAATATGACCGTGTGTCTGTGGAAATTAATGATGATTTGGAACAGCCACTCTTTATATTCGCGAATCCCATTGACAAGGAGAAACCGTCCAAGAGTGACCATTCAATCAAATATTTCGAGGCTGGTAAAGTCTATGATGCCGGCCATCTGGTTCTTGACGTGAATTGCAAGGAAGTGTATCTTGAGCCGGGGACTTATGTCAAAGGCAATATACTCGGAGTCGATCTGGATGGAGTGAATATTCACGGCGGTGGGTTCATCGACGCTACTGGCTATCCTGGCAGATACGGTGAGTTCTATCAGCCGTTCGGTATAGCGTTCTGCAGATGCGCGAACTCTCGGTTCAGCGATTTCACCAACCTGTTCGCCGATGGTGGCTGGTCTTCGCTTTACACCAACTGCCACAATTCCGACATCACCAATGTCAAGACCATAGGATTGAACAGTGCCAAGGGGGTCAAGACCAACAACGACTCTATGGACATAATAGGAGGAGTCAACGTACACGTGTCCAAATGTTTTATGCGCGGCCACGATGATGTGTATTGCCTCAAATCGCAGAAATTCAAGCTTAAGGGCGATGATGTGGACGGCATTTACTACGAAGACTGCATAGGGTGGAACGTTGATGCCGGAAACACTTTCGAGATAGGTTACGAGACCCAGCTTGACATAAAGAACGTGCATTACAAAGACATCTATGCGATCCATTCAGGCACGGGCACTGACGGGAACGAGATGAGGAGGGCGGCTTTGAGTATCCATAACGGTGCGGCGGGGACAATCTCGAACGTGACCTACGAAAACGCTTACATCGAGGATGCTTTGGAGTTTTCAATCTATCTTGCCTGTCTGAAGCACAGCTACAACATCGGCTTCGATGAGAATGGCGACAAACTGACATATTCACCGGGAAAGATCCGTGACGTGACATATTCAAACATCAACGTTATGAATGTGCGTACAGGCAGGGGAGACTGCGTGATCCAGGGATATGACGGAGATCATAATGTCTCCAATGTCTCGTTCAAGGGATTCAACTATCTCGGCAGAAGAATCACCTCTCTGAACGATGCAGTATGGAGAATCAAGACGAACTGCTCGGACATAAACTTCGATTAGGTGAATATTAGAGTTATATTTTTTCATTTTCAATATTATGAAGATCTTATCTAAGATAACGTTGCTTTTAGCGATTCTGTCGTTCCCTGTCGCAGCCTTCGCGCAGGAGGTTATAACGGGGAAAGTCACGGACCTCGGCAATGAACCGCTTATAGGCGCTGGTGTCACATACGTCGGAACCAATGTCGGCGTGGTCACTGACATTGACGGCCGCTACAGCATAAAGAAGATTGCCGGCGGGACACTCCGGTTCTCCTCCATCGGAATGAAGAACGAGGAGGTGAAAGTCGATAAGCAGACTGTGATAGACATTAGACTTGGCGACGATGACCTTGTGCTCGATGATGCGGTGGTCATCGGTTACGGCTCGCTTTCGCGCCGTGACCTTACTGGCTCGGTGAGTTCAGTCAAGGCGGATGAACTGTCCAGGACAGGCAGCCGGAATGTTGTCGGTGCCCTACAGGGACACGTGGCAGGCCTCAGCATCACATCCCAGTCCGGAGAGCCAGGCTCAGGGTTCAATATCAAGATCAGGGGCAACAACTCCATCAATGCGGGAACCACACCTCTTTTCGTCATTGACGGGATGCAGATGGACATATCCTCGGGAGAAATAGCGACAACGTCATCCACTGGCTCGGGCACATTCGACCCGATGTCATTCCTCAATCCGAACGACATTGAGTCCATCGAGGTGCTCAAGGATGCCACGGCGACAGCCATTTACGGTGCGAGAGGCGCTAACGGAGTCATTATCATCACAACGAAAAGCGGTGCGAAAGGAACGGCTGACAAGACCATTGTCAATTTCAATTCCTCCATAGGAATATCCAAAGTGCCGAAGCATATCGATATGCTTGACGCTCAGGAATATGTCAACTATCGCTTCGCGAGAAAAGACTATGGCTATCTGGATTACGGCATCGATACAGACGGCGATGGTGTCAGCGACACGCCCAAAGATGCAAGTCAGTACGGCTACAGCGACTGGCAGAAGATAATGTACAGGACTGCTGTCACTCAAGACTACAATCTGTCCGTCAATGCCATAGCCAACAGGAATACCCAGATGCTGTTCAGTCTCGGTTACCTCAATCAGGACGGCCTTATCGTGAACAATGATTTCCAGCGTTACACCGGACGGATCAAGGTTGACCACAAAGTAAGCGAGAATGTGAAAGTCGGAGCTTCAGTCAACTACGGGCGCACCATATCGAACGGAGCTGTGTCTTCCGGCGGCGGTGAACTCGGCAACAGTGGCCTTATCCAGCTCATCTATCTCAGGCGTCCGATAAATTTCTACACGGACAGCGACACTGACAATATGGGATCATATTCGCTGCTTGACTGCGTCACTGATGAAACCTACCGCAGAACCGTGTATTCACGTGTCTCAGGCAACGCCTATGTCGATTGGGAAATCATCAAGGGGCTGACATTCAGGGCACAGGCATCCGGGAACACATCCAACTCCAAAGGTATGGAATTCTACACCGCCAACAGTCTGTGGGGTTTCTCCAAGAACGGATACGGAAGAATCAAGACTGTCGATACCTATGGATGGAACACTTCGGCGACCCTCACCTACAAGAAGACGTGGAACAATGCCCATAATCTCAATGCGATGCTCGGCGTGGAGATGAGCGCGTACAGAAACGAGAACCTGATGATCGGGGCATACGATTTTGAGAACGACTCCACTGGCGTGTTCGACATCAGCAAGGGCGGCATTCAGGAAGCTCCGTCGGAAAACGTGGCGATGAGCACGATGATGTCAATGTTCGGCAGGGTTGAATATAACTACAAACAGCGTTACTACGCGTCATTCAATATGCGCGCTGATGGCTCGTCCAAGTTTATGCCAGGCAGCCGTGTTGGATATTTCCCGTCCGTGGCGCTTGCCTGGAGACTGTCCGAGGAGGAGTTTATGAAAGACGCGACGTGGCTGGACCAGTTCAAGATCAGGGCAAGTTTCGGTGCGTCCGGAAACGACAGGATTTCCAACTATGCGACAATGGCGCTTATGACCACAAACTACTATGCTGTCAACGGTACCGAAGTTATGGGTATGGCACCGTCAAGCTCGGCGAACACCAGACTGAAATGGGAGACCACCTACCAGTATGACCTCGGGCTGGATGTCAGCCTGTTCAAGAACAGGATAGATTTCCTCGCCGATGTTTATTACAAGGACACCAGGGATATGCTTTACCGCGCCACATTGCCTGCCCAGACCGGTTTCGTGGAGCAATGGCAGAACCTCGGACGTGTCGAGAACAAGGGATTCGAGTTCAGTCTCAACACCCACAACATCAACAGGCGCGATTTCTCTTGGTCCACGAGCGTCACATTCGACCTTTCACGCAACAAGGTTCTTGACATCGGCGGCATTGACTACACCAGCGTCAACATCGCCCACGGTCAGCTCGCGAACGATATTTCCAGAATTATGGTCGGACAGCCTATCGGGATAGGCTACGGCTATGTCGCCGACGGCAACTACCAGCTCGATGAGTTCTGGGCGGTTGACAGGAACGGCCGCCAGTTCTCCGCCGAGACCATCGTGACCGAAGGGAACTACGACAATTACAAATATGAACTCAAGGATGGTGTGACAAGGATCAATTCCGTTACGGTGCAGCCGGGTGACCGCAAGTACCGTGATCTTGACGGAGACAACGAGATCACTGTGGCGGACAAGACGGTGATCAGCGATTCGAACCCTGATTTCACTATGGGGCTCGGAAACACTTTCAATATCTTCGGAGTGGAACTCTCGTTCTTTTTCGAGGGCGTTTTCGGCAGGGACATAATGAACGAGTTCAAACTGCGGTCCGAGTCCGGGCAGAGCGGAGGGACACAGTTCAACAATCTGACGAAAGACGCGTGGCACGGTCGATGGACAACGGATAACCCTTCCAACACATATTCAAGGCTTCTGAATCAGACAAACACTTGGGTGTCTTCATATTATGTGGAGGACGGCTCCTTCGTCAGGCTAAAGAACCTTTCCTTGGGCTACACATTCGACAATCCGAGGTTGCGCAAGGCGAAGATTTCAGGCATAAAGCTGAGTTTCAACGCTGATAACCTGTTCGTCCTCACAAAGTACAGCGGAATGGATCCGGATGTAAGTTCTTCCAATCCTCTGTTCACCGGTTTCGACAGGCTTTCATATCCAAAGGCAAGGACATTCACTTTCGGAATAGGTATGACATTCTAAAATGGTTTGAAAATGAGAAAGACGATCAAATATATGACGGCCGCTGTACTTACCGCGTTTGCGGCGGCATCCTGCGAACACGCGAAGTTTCTGGACCAGTATCCATATTCGCAGACTTCGCCTGAGAATTTCTACACTTCGGAAAGGTCGATGTATATGGCCCTCACGTCCTGCTATGAAGTGATAAACGGTCATAAGATACCTGGCGCGTCGTATGTGCAGAGAGGCAGCTACGGCCAGGGATTGATATACATAATGAACTCTCCTTCAGACGATATGGTGGCGGCGACATCTTCTTCCGACGAGGGGCTTGAGATGACGTGGGGTAACTATAACGAGAGTACCCGTTGCGTCAGGGATGTGTGGAAAGTTATGTACACCGGCATCAATCGGTGCAATACCATCCTTCACTATATTAAGAATATTGATATGAGTGAAGAGACACGCATTCAGTACATGGCGGAAACTCGTTTCCTAAGGGCGTTTTTCTATTATCATCTTGCCTGGAATTTCGGAGGCGTGCCGATTGTCGAGAGTTTCGAGTCCGACGGCCAGGAGCCGCGTGCTTCGCTCAAGGAAGTCTATGGGTTCATATTCAATGATTTGGATTATGCCTATGCGCACTTGAACGAGGTGGGGATTCTTCAGACATCATCGGCCAACAAATATACTGCCGCTGCCTACATCGCGCGTATCTGCAACTATCTCGCCGCCTGCAAGGCGAACGGCACCGGCGCTGATCTTCTTGACAGGCAGCCGCTGAACGACTTCTCTTTTGTGGATGAGGCTGCTATGTGGAAAAAGTCAAAGGAGGCTTGCGCGGACATTGTGGAGCATTCTTCCTACAGGCTCATAGCTGATTACACCAATCTTTTCCGCGAGACGACAAAGGCTCAGCAGTATCAGGAATGCCTTCTGCTGGCCGAACAGCCGCTTTCCGGTTCCGAAGGTTACTGGCCGAACAGCTTCTATCTGCCGTCCCCGTCCAATAATTCCGGCTCTCCGACAGTCTATGGAGGCCGTTTCGTGCCGACTCCGCGCGCATTCTATATGTACAGCCCGAAGGATCCTCGGCGTGACCACAACATAACGGGGCGTATGCACGATGGAAAGACGGAGGTCAAGGTGGACGGATATACGTACTATAATCCCAACCCTCCTAAGACTATGGTGACTGTGGCCGGCAAGGACGGTGCGTCGGAGAAGGTCATCCATCCTCTCTATGACAGCGAAACCCAGACCTATCTCCCGGTGTCCGGAATGCAGATGTGCGCCGGAAAGTTCAGGCTCTGCAATGCCGATGAAGTGCAGCACAGCTACCAGCAGCACGCTATGTCGATACCTCTTATGCGTCTCGCCGATGTCTATTTGATGTATGCCGAGGCTCTCTACTATGCCGACGGCGATGAGACAAACGCAAGACAATGGATGAACAAAGTGCTTCAGCGTGCCTGTGGGGATGATGATGTGTTGTTCGATGAGCTGAAGGCATATTACCATAAGGACGATTTCCGAGAGGAACTGCTTGAAAGCCGTGAGCGCGAACTCATCTTCGAGTTCTCCCGCAAGTGGGATCTCATCCGGTATAACCGCCTATTGGACAACATAGAAAGTCTTGACGAAGAGAAGGTCGTCGAGAAGTGGGTCAACACGGAACTTGATCCGGAAGACCCGGACTACATCGATCCGAAATACCTTAACTACCAGACCGGAGGCTATATTAAACTCGGCATTCCTACCCTGCGCGGGAATATGAGCAAGAAGGATGCGGCGCACAAGATCTGGCTTCCGATTTCCGAGGAACAGCGAGGTGTCAACAAGAACCTTGAACAGAACGCCGGATGGTAGTAATCCGTCCCTGATGAGAATAATCAATATCAGAAAATTTAATATTACTAAACATCTAATTAATAATGCAATGAAAAAGTATCTGATTTTATCTGCCGCCCTTTTTGCGGTGATTGCCTGCGAGAAAGACAAGGCACCGAGCTACCCGGTTCCGGAAGCCGGAACCTCTTATGTGCTTGAGGGTACGGTGAACACAGAAGGATTCACGTGGAAGACCAACTCTGTGGTCGGATTGTATTCCGCTCAGTCTGACCTGCGCATCCTCAACAAGGAATGCAAGATTGTCGGATGGGCCGACACCACTCCTAACATTGATCCGGAGACCGGCGAGAACCTTAACAACTACACCCCTTCTGAATATGAGGGCAAGGCCGTCGCTCTGTTCAACACCCCGGGACTTGATCTCGTGCAGGGTGAGAACAAGTTTATGATCTATTCTCCTTTCAATTCGGAACTCGCTTTCGCGAACGGCACTATTATGGGCCTCAGCGTAGGTGACAAGCAGACTCAGTCGGCTCCGAATGTGGCTTCAGACTGTTTCGCCGTAGGATATGCGACCGGCATTCCTGGTGTGGACGAGACTTTCAAGTTCGAGCTGAATCCAGTCACGGCCTTGGCGCAGGTGAAGATAACTTCCACAGAACTCGCAAACTATGCGCCTTCAAAAGTCACTGTCTTCGACGAGTCTGACACTCCGATCGCTGGCGACTTCGACATCAACGTGAACACGATGACAATCACTCCTATCAGCGGAAGTGAGTTGAGCCAGGTGTCCGTAGATGTCGTCAACCCTGTGACCCTGTCTTCGGCCAAGGAACAGAACCTTTATCTTAACATTCTTGCAGCCGATTATTCAAATAAGGAAGTCTGGGTCGTTGTCGAGCTTGTCGATGAGAGCGACGGTAAGAAGGTAACAATCCCGACAAGGCAGACCGGTCTGAAGTTCGAGGCCGGAAAGACCACGACCATCGACCTTTCCAACCTTAAGGTCAGCGACAATGACGCAGGCGATTGGTACTGCGCCGAGGACAGCCGTTATATCGCCGGTGACGGCGTGGCATACGGTGAAGCCAACACCTATTTCATCCAGTACAAAGGTGGGACATACACAGGCGCCACACTTGCCCCTAACGCGGATATCCCAGAGACGGTGGAGATTGATTACCGTGCGCGCGGCAATTTCGCGAAGGCGGCGTTGGCAAAGCCAGAGAACGTGACTTTCGAGTGGGCCAAACTTAAGAACGGCAATCTTTACACATCCCGCATTGCCGGTTACGAGGCCTCCGGTGTTGTCATAAACGACAAGTTCACAGTCACTCCTAACACTTCTGAATATAAGGTGACGGTCACCAACACCGGAGCCTTTGCCGGAGCACCGATTCTCTTGATGAAGGATGCCACGGGCAAGGTTCTTTGGGCGTGGACTTTCTGGAATATCGCCGCTGACGGCACCAAACTCGATCCTGTGACAGTCGGTAAATACAAGTTCGCTCCAATGGACATCGGCCAGCCTACGACGAATATGGAGACTTGGACAGCGAATAAGTCTGGAAACAACCCGGATCCGATTTACCGGATGCTTCACTATTATCAGTGGGGCCGTCCTACACCAATGTTCTGGACCACTTACTGGTCTCTGGATATGATTGACGGGGACAAGAAAGGAAATATTCCGGCGATAACAGGACCGGTGACACTAAAGACCGCCCTTGAGAATCCTCACGCGCTAGTCGCTTATCCTGGAGATGTGACCGCTCTTCCAGATTGGTCAACAGAAACCTACAGGGACCTTTGGGGTGAGGTCAACAATAAGGAAGAAGGTATCAAGTCTATCTATGACCCTTGCCCTAAGGGATGGAGAGTGGCTTCCCTGCCGGCCCTCAATGCGGTTGCCGCACTTGCCTCTTCCGCGCAGTACAATGACGGCGCGGTTGGATATCCTCACGCGAGAATCGGTGACCTCGTTCTGCTTGACCAAGGCCGTCAGACCGCAAAGGACGCTACCGGAAAGATCCAGTACAGGCCAGAGAATATCGGTATGGGAGTGGCCGGCAACGCCGGAGCGTCCAAGGAAGGCTTCATCTGGTCCAACATCGCCGGCGATTCCCAAGGACAGGGACTTTTCAACACGACCAACAGCCACGGTACAGAAAAGAAAGTTGTCAGAATCGCATCATTCGACCGTAAGAACGCGGCTGCGGTAAGATGTATCGTAGACAAGGCATCCAGATAGTCTCGTCTGAAAGTTAATCAATATGAGGGGACGGGCATAAGTTTCGTATTTCCCGTCTCCTCGTTATTTATGAGAATGCCGCTCTATGCGGCTATGTTTGGATATTCTGTCTAATGATTTTATTGAAATTGATGAAAGCAGACTTGTTTTTGATGGCTGTTTTTGCGGTGCTCGCCACCTGCTGCTCCTGTCATAAGAATAATGTCCTGGAGGACGTGAACCCGTATGAGGCGGCGGACTGTATGGTGAGGTTCGAGAGGAATGGCTCCGAAGAATTCTTCAATGTTGCTGTCAAGGATGAATACAAGAAGAGTGTCTGGTACGTGTTCCGGCTTAATCATTACTGTGACCATTCGGAATCGCAGTATATGGATCTATGGCGCGTAGACTGGGCATATCAAGGCCGTTTCGATCCAACTACCCGTGTGATGACCAACGAATTGGACAAGATTCTCACCAACGGCGAGAACGAGAGTGTGTTCAAAGACTACGGAGAAAACCTGAATGTTCAGGGAAAGACTCATATCGACACCTACGATTTTACCGGTGGTTTCCACGGAGATGAGAGAATCGACTTGGGTGACGACCACGGAGTCGTTTTTTATGTCGGAGACAAGGATCTGTCAGCGGATAATCTCACGGCATCGTTTGACTGGACAATATGTGACGACTTCCGTTATGTGCAGAAATCATCTATGCACAAGACCGCTCTGAAAGTCAACGGACAGGCTCAACTGTCCGACCATCACGTCGTGGCCGAACATATTAAGGAAACCATCTTTGAGAATGGAGGGTACCGCACTGTCAATCGTCTGATAATGAAGGATGCCATTGACTTCTACTGGTATTTCGGAATATGCTGCATAGGCCGTTGCGTGGCGGAGAAAGGCTGCAACGAAGATATGAAGACCGTAAGTTTCGATGCAGCCGGTGGGAACAAGCTGGAAGCTGTGGGCAAAAAGGAATACCGGGCCTGGTATGACGCCAATTCCATTGAAGTCTATGTGACTTCCACCATCACTGCTGGAGGCGACGATGCTCTCGCCAAGATGCACATCTGGGACAATCAGAATTATGCTAAATATTACAGGCGCTATCCGGCCCAGGGCACCCACAGAACGACTGACGGCGAAGAGTTCGCTTCTGAAATGACCGTCAGGTTTATGGGCCGCTAAAGAAGGCAGGGATGGTCGTGGATTTGACATCCGATATTTGAAAAAACTATGAAAATATTTCCGTTTGTGAAGAGTTATGGCACAAACTCGGGTTATCTTTGCCACAAGAAATATATTTGCTATATTCGTTAAAACTTACCGATATGACACCATTCCTTAAACAAGTGGCGGATCACTATATGGCGCCGGGCGGGATCTCAAAGACCTGCTTCATATTCCCGAACAGGCGCAGCCAGGTATTCTTCACTAAGTACCTCGGCGAGGCCGTGAAGGAGGTCGGGACCCCGATTGTGGCTCCGAAGATGCTTACGATCAATGATTTCTTTTTTAGAATATCGGGGGACAAGCCGGCGGACAGGGTGAACCTGCTGTTGGATCTGTACGAGTGCTACAAGGATCTTAACCCTAAGCATGAGACTCTGGACGAGTTCATCTTCTGGGGAGACGTGATCTTGGGGGATTTCGATGATGTTGACAAATATCTGGTCGATCCGGCGAAGCTGTTCGCCAACATAGCTGAGTTCAAGGAGATTCAGGATTCATATTCATACCTCACTGAGAACCAGCGGAAGGCGATCGAGAGCTTCATCAGCCATTTCAGCAGCGATGGGCGGCTGACGGTGAACCTGAACTCGGACAATCCGAATGTGAAGGAGCGCTTCCTGCAGATCTGGAATATTCTTCTGCCGCTTTACAATGATTTCCGGAAGAGGCTTTCCGGCAAAGGGCTGGCGTACGAGGGAATGGTTTACCGAAGCCTGGCGGCGCGGCTTGACTCGGAGTCGGCGGTGGATGTGCTGAAAGCCGCGTTCGGAGATGTGGATGAATATGTCTTCGTGGGTCTCAACGCCTTGAACGAGTGCGAGAAAAAGGTCATGAGGCGGATGCGGGACGCCGGAATCGCGGAGTTCTGCTGGGACTATTCAGGAGAGATGGTGAGAAATCCGCTTAACAAGTCCTCCTTCTTCATGTCCAGGAATGTCCAGGATTTCCCGCAGGCTTTCGAGATGGATTTGGAAGGACTGAAAATCCCTGAGATTGAGGTGATAAGCGTCCCGTCCTCGGTAGGCCAGACAAAACTGATTCCGTCTGTTGTCAAGGATGAGAGATGCGCGGTCGTGCTTCCGGACGAGGCCTTGCTGATTCCTGTGTTGAACTCCATCCCGGAGGAGATCAAGGACATAAACGTCACTATGGGCTATCCGATGAGGAACAGCGCGTTCTTTGATTTCATGACTTTGGTCTCGGCCATGCAGATGCATCTGAGGAAGAAAGACGGGAAATGGTTCTATTACCACAATCAGGTCTGGTCATTGTTCTCTTCAAGCATATTCAGAAAGGTGACTCAAGGGGACGCGGCTGTGAGGAACAGAATCAAGGCGATCAAGGATGGCATGAAGTACTACATCCCCCAGGAGGATCTTTCCGGGGTTCCGGTCTTTGATCTGTTGTTCAGGCCGGCGGTGACTGATCCGAAAGCTGCATCCAAGGAACAGATTTCGGCTTTCGCTGACTACCAAAAGACCTTGATCAAAGGACTTGCTCCAAAGCTGGCCGCGGATTCTTCCATGGCAATCGAGCTCGAGTTCGCGAAGGCCACATACAATGCTATCAGCCAATTGCAGACGGCCGGTCTTGAGGTCCTTCCGATGACTTATGTGCGGCTTCTCGACCAGCTTCTCGGCCCGGTGTCCATTCCGTTCAACGGGGAGCCTCTGAAAGGTCTCCAGATCATGGGGCCGTTGGAGACCAGAGCATTGGACTTCAAGCAAGTTATGATCCTGTCCTGCAACGAGGGCATGTTTCCGAGGCGGAGCGTCAGCTCGTCATTCATCCCGCCGGAGCTCCGCAAGGGCTTCGGTCTGCCGACTTACGAGTTTCAGGACGCTGTCTGGGCGTACTATTTATACCGTCTCATCCAAAGGGCGGAGAAGGTGACGTTGGTTTATGATTCCAGGACCGAAGGCATGAAGAACGGGGAGGAAAGCCGTTACATCAAACAGCTTGAGTATCATTTCGGAGTGCCGATAAAACGCGGTTTTGTCAAGGCGAACGCCGCCGGAGATTTCTCTCCTAAGGAGATAGTTAAGACTGAGGCCGATGTAGAGGCCGTAAGGCATGCCAGACTTTCGGCCTCGGCGCTGAAGAATTACCTTGACTGTCCGGCGAAATTCTATTATGCCACGGTCAAGAGACTCCGCAGGCAGAACGAGGTCTCCGAGGATCTGGACGCCGGAATGCTTGGCGATGTCTATCACGGCACGATGCAGAGGCTCTATTCACCGGAAATGGCCGGAGGGAAAAAAGTGACTGACGAATATCTTGCCGGACTTCTGCGCAAACGTTCCGCGATAAAGGAGATAGTGAGGGGGTTGATTCTTGAACAGCTTCATTCCCTGGAAGTTACGGGGCGCGATCTGGTTGTGCAGGATGTGATTGTGGAATATGTCATAAAAACACTTGACAGGGATCGGGAACTTCTTAAAACATCCGGATATGACGGGTTTGAGATTCTGGGACTGGAAAAGGAATTCCTTCATGACATAGACGGTTTCCATTTCGTGGGCTATGTTGACAGGATGGACAGCCTGCGCCCGGGAGAGATCAGGATTATTGACTACAAGACCGGAAAGGTTGAGGACAAGGATGTCAACATCACCGATGACAACGCCGAAGGGATTGTGGAGGCTCTGTTCGGACCAGGTAACGCGGGACGTCCTAAGATCGCTTTCCAGCTTTACCTCTATGATGTTTTCTGCAGGGAGTCCAAGAATTATAACGGGCAGAGGATGGTCAATGTCATCTACCCCCCGGCTAACCTGTTCACGGAGCCGGTCAAGGAAGTCCCTGTCAGTGAGACGTTCATGAGGCTCACCGAGGAAAAGCTCCACGGCCTCCTTTCAGAGATCGCTTCGGTTGATGTGCCGTTCAGGCGAACGGATGATGAGGACACATGCGCGATTTGTGATTTCAGAATGATTTGCGGGAGGTAAGCATTGTAATGATGAAGATGAGAATAAGGAGGATAAGAAGATGATACGGATAATGAAAGCTTCGGCCGGTTCGGGTAAGACCTTCAATCTGGCCAAGACATACATAAGACTGTTGCTGACGGACGAGGAAAGATATTCCTACAGACATATTCTAGCGGTGACATTCACCAACAAGGCGACCGACGAGATGAAAAGCAGGATTCTGAAAGAATTGCATCTGCTTGCGGTGTCTCCTAAGGATTCGCCTTATTATGAGGAACTTGTCCTGGCGTTTGAGTCGGAGGACGGACTCCGTCAAAGGGCTCAGACTGTATTGTGTGATATACTGCACGACTACGGCGCGTTTGCGGTCAGCACGATAGACCGTTTCTTCCAGCAGACCCTCAAGGCTTTTTCCAGAGAGATTGGACAGTTCGCTACCTATCAAGTGGAACTGGATCGTGAATCGCTTGTCTCCGAGAGCGTTGACAGGGTCTTGGACACCCTTTCGGATGACAAGAAAGAACTTCTCGAATGGCTGACACAGAGCGTGATGGATGATCTGGAGAAAGGCAAGCGCTACAATCTGGAGAAAAATCTTAAGACTGTCGCGATGACCCTGAAATCGGATGAGCACAGGGCTGCTGTCGAGGAATATGGCATTGACGAGGAGAAGGAATATTCAAAGGAGAATCTGGCGAGGATGAAGAAGGCACTTGCAGGTGTGATGGCTTCGTTCGTCAAGGAGGTGAAGGAAGCCGCCAAGGCGTTTGTCAGCGCGGCCGGAGAAGAGGGCCTGGCAAACGAGGATTTTTCAAGGAAGTGCTTCAATTCTGTCTATGTCTGCGCTGCGTCGGACCCTAAGGAAGTGCCGGCTTACCCGTCTGCGACCATATTCAAGAACAGCGAGGATTTCAGCAAGTGGTTCAGAAAGGCGGATTATAAGAGGTATGAGCCGTTGGAGGGACGGTTGATGCCGCTGCTTCAGAGGTACTGCGGGATATTTACGGAAAAGTATAAGGTATATTCAACGGCCTCCAAAATCTCTTTGATTCTGAATGAATTGGGTATCGCCGGAGACCTTGATCGGGAGTTCCGTGCTCTGATGAAGGAGAAGAACGTGCTGAGTCTGGACGATTCCAATGTGATTCTGAGGAATATAATCGACGGCACGGACGCTCCGTTCATCTACGAGAAGCTGGGAGTGCGTTTCGAGCATTTCCTCTTGGATGAGTTCCAGGACACCTCCCGGATTCAGTGGGACAATTTCAGACCGCTCATCGAGAATAGTGTCGCGCAGGGGAAGGAGAATCTGCTTGTCGGCGATGTGAAGCAGAGCATCTACCGCTGGCGCGGTTCCGACTGGCGGATGATGGCGCGCGAGGTTCAGGGAGAATTTACTCAGTGCGGTGTGGAAACACTTGACAGCAACTACCGAAGCCTCAGGAATATAGTCGAATTCAACAATGGATTCTTTGAATATGCTTCCTCGGTTCTCGATGGGATGTCGGGTGAGGAATCGGACTTCAAGGTCCATGACATATATTCGGACGCGGGGCAGCTTGTGAAGTCGAAGGATGTCGCTGGCGGAAGTGTCGAGGTCGTTTTCTGCGACAAGGAGGATGAGATGCAGGAGATTCTCGATGCTGTGAACAAAGTGCATGAGGCCGGGGCGAGATACGGCGAGATCACTGTTCTGGTCAGGAGCAACAGGCATGGCTCTGAAGTGGCCATGTTCCTGATGGACAACGGGATCAGTGTGATTTCCGATGATTCGCTGCATTTGAAATCCTCCGCTGTGGCCCGTCAGGTCGTGTCGCTTCTGTCTTCGGTAGGGAATGAGGACGACACCATCGGTTCTTTCCTTGCGGGGGAACTGGACATCAATGTCGCCGAGTTGTCGTGCCTGTCTTTGGCCGACCTCTGCGAGCAGCTTCTGCGCATTCTCAAGGCCAGGGATCCAGAACTGTTTGAGTCTGAGACCCAGTATGTTCAGGCTTTGATGGACTTCGTGCAGGATTATGTGTCAGTAAACGGGAACGCCATAGATGGATTCCTGAAAGCCTGGCAGGAGGCAGATCCTAAGATCAGTTCGCCTTCGGATCCGGAATCTGTCAGGGTCATGACGATCCACAAGTCGAAAGGGCTTGAGTTCCAGCATGTGATATTTCCGTTCGCCGAGGAGATCGGGCTTTTCCGCAGCGAGAAGCATTGGACACGGCCTTCGGTGGAGGGAACCGAGCTTGAGGGAATCACCGACGGGGTCTATAACGTGTCGTTGAGGAAGCCGTCGAACGAGGATTCGCTGTTCCGGGAAGGGAGTCAGAAAGAGATGCAGTTCCAGCTTGTGGACAACATCAACACGTTCTATGTGGCTTTGACGAGGCCGGTCAAGGGATTGACTGTCATCGCATCCAATCCGCCGGAGAAGATCACTGGAGCCATCGTGCCGGTCGCTTCGACAGGCTCAGCGGCCGAAGTGGTCCCGCCATGCGACTTCACGGATTTCTCACAGATTCTATATGCCTATCTGTACGGTTACGGGGAGCCATTGGGCTATGTCAAAGAAGAGTCCGAAAGCAAGATCGTCTTCTCGAAAGGCGACATTTACGACTACTCCACCCTGGAACGGAAGGCGGACACCATCTCCGAACTGATGCCCGGTTACCCGTCATACCCTCTTAACCCGTCTGCCGAAGACGATGACACTGACGTCCGCGAGCGCGGAAGGCTCAAGTACAGCGCCGACTCCATAGATTTTTTCTGCGATGAAGCCAGAAACGAGGCCAGACTCAATGGCACTGTGCTACACGGTATCCTTTCAGAGGTTGTCACATTGTCTGATTTGCCCGATGCCGTCCGGCATGCCTTCGATGCCGGTGAGATTGATGCCGGACAGGAAGAAGAGTATCTGGATATTCTTACACAAAGAACCTCTGCGCATCCGGGGTGGTTCCCATCGGAGGACACGGAAGTCCTGAACGAGACACAGCTGATTGACACTGACGGTCAGGCCTACCGCCCGGACAGGGTGCTGATCAAGGACGGGAAGGTGACGGTCATCGACTATAAGTTCGGCGAGAAAAACCGTCGGTACCACCGGCAGGTCGCCCGTTACGCTGACATCTACCGCCGGATGGGATATTCGGAGATTACTCCTATAATCTGGTATGTACTTACCGATGAGGTGGAATAATTTTCGTATATTTGCCTTTTGACACAAAATGAAAATTATTATGGAAGCGAACGACAACTCTATAAAACTCTACTACAACACGGAGAGGGAGAAACTTCAGATGCCTGAATATGGCCGCATCGTCTTGAATATGGTCGAGCAGGTCAAGGCAATTCCGGACAGGGCGAAACGAAGCGAGCAGGCCCGTGTGGTAGTCAGGGTGATGGAGACCCTGAACCCTCAGGTCCACACGCAGGAGAACTACGAACAGAAGCTCTGGGATCACCTTTACATGATCGCGGGATATGATCTGGACATCGATTCCCCGTATCCGGCTCCACATCCTGAGGCGATGGACGTGCCTCCGATGAATATCCCGATTGACAAGACTCCTGTGCGGGCCAGCCATTATGGGCGTAATATCGAGAGCATCATTGACTTGATCGCCGGAGAGCCGGAAGGAGAGGTCAAACGCTCCATGCTGCGCTCGCTGGCCATCTACATGAGGCAGCAGTACTTGATCTGGAACAAAGACAGCGTGGCCGATGAGACCATATTCGCTGACATTGAGAAACTTTCCGGCTATAGGATTCAGGTTCCCGCCGATCTGGAACTTACAAAGATTTCATTTGATTCCAATTTCTCGCGTCCGGGGCTGAATCTGGGCATGGGACAGAACCGCAGGAACAACAAGAAAGGCAATCGTAAGAACAGAAAATAATGCTCGGGTTCTGGAGGAATATGGATGACGGGGACAAGGTACGGCTGACGAAGATGACCGGAATCCTTGTCGCGTTGCTGGCAGTGTTCACATTGCTGGCGACCGTTTCCTATTTCTTCACCTGGAAAGCGGATCAGAGTTCATTGTCTTCCGCAGTCGGTGACATTTCGGTCGAGGTGAGCAACATGGCCGGAAAGATGGGATACCGGTGGGCCGACCTGCTTGTCCGTAGATGGTTCGGACTTGGCAGCCTGGCTTTTGTGGTGATCCTTTTCGCCGTTTCCGTCCGTTTGCTGCTGCATAGGTGGCGTTATTCGATGGTCAAGACAACACTTCTGACTGTAACGGGGGCGATGCTATCGTCTTTCATTCTGGCATTTGTCTCAGATTTGTCGGGACTTGGCAACGCTTTCGGCGGAGGACTCGGAGGAGAGTGCGGAGAGTCTGTCGTGAAGTGGGCCTCGGTGGTTTTCGGGAATATTCTTACAGGTTTCATGCTGGCTTTTCTGGTGATTGTCTGGCTTGTTCTGGCTTCCAGAAAGTTCTCGGATTGGCTGATGTCTCTGGGAAAGAAACCGGTGGCTGAGCCTGTGGTTCGACAGGGCTCACCAACCGTCGAAGCCACCGAGCCGGCGGTTAGGACGGGTTCATCGGTAACAGGCACAACTGGCGTGGCGGAGGCCTCGGCTTTGCGTGTTCAGGATTCGGTCCTTCGACAGGCTCAGGGACCGGAAAGGGAAACACCACAACCGGTGGCTGAGCCTGCTGAAAAATCCATGGAAGTGGTCAAAGGCAGCAAATTGTCCACTGAAATCAAAAAGGAACTCCCGAGAATCAATGTCCGTGACGAACTGCCTGATTACCAGTTTCCTTCGCTGGAATTGCTGGACTCATATTCATCAAATAGGAATGAAGTCTCCGACGAGGAACTTGTCAGAAACAACAACAGGATCCGCAACGCACTTGAGAATTACAAGATTCAGATCAACGATGTGAAAGCCATTGTCGGCCCGACCGTCACGCTCTATAAAGTCTATCCTGCGCCGGGTGTCAAGATCGCTGAATTCAAGAGGATTCAGGAGGATCTCGGCATGCATCTTCATGCCAGGGGAGTCCGTGTCGTGACTCTGACGGACTCTGTCGGCATTGAGGTCGCCAACGACCACCCTTCGATCGTCCCGATGCGTGCCGTGCTCAACGACGAGGCGTTCCGTTCCAGCAAGGCTGAGCTTCCGGTCGCCATCGGCTACACCATCCAGCAGAAGGTCAAGGTCTTCGATCTGGCTGATGCCCCGCACCTTTTGGTTGCCGGAGCGACAAAACAGGGTAAGTCTGTGGGACTCAACGTCATAGTGACATCGTTGCTGTACGCGAAGCATCCGTCCGAACTGAAACTGGTGTTCATCGACCCTAAGATGGTCGAGTTCTCGGCCTACGCCCATCTTCTGAAGCATTATCTGGCTGTCCTTCCTTGCAATGACGAGCGGGAGGAGAGGGACAACGCCATAGTGAAGAAGGCCGACAAGGCTGACAAGATACTCCGCTCGCTGTGCATCGAGATGGATCAGAGGTATGAGCTTTTGAGCAAGGCCTCTGTGCCTAACATAAAGACTTACAACGAGAAGTACCGCAACCGGAAGCTCCGTCCGGACGAGGGACACCGTTTTCTGCCGTACATCGTCACAATCATCGATGAATATGCCGACCTTACGATGTCGGTCGGTGGCAGCGGTGACGCAAAGGTTGTGGCCCGCAGCATCACCACGTCCATCATCAGGCTTGCCCAGAAGGGGCGTGCCGCCGGTCTGCACGTCGTGCTTGCCACACAGAGGCCGTCCGTGGATGTAATCACGGGACTCATCAAGACGAACTTCCCGACCAGAATCGCTTTCAGGGTTGTGTCCAGAACAGACTCTTCTACCATCCTTGACTCTCCGGGAGCCGAGAAACTGATTGGAAAGGGAGATATGCTCTATTATGCCGGAGTCGAGATGGAACGCGTCCAGTGCGCCTACATTGACAGCGAGGAGATCAACAGGCTCAATGAATACATTGGTTCGCAGGAAGGCCACAATAAGAGCTTCAACACACCGTTTTACCTGCCTCCTGTCGATGACGACACGGAAGAAGGATCCGGTGGCATGGTTGACATGACAAAACTAGACGAACGTTTTGAGGAGGCCGCCAAGTTGGTTGTTATGAGCCAGAGAGGCTCCACTTCCGACCTTCAGAGACGTCTCGGGATGGGATACGCCAAGGCCGGCCGTGTCATGGATCAGTTGGAGGCCGCCGGGATTGTAGGCCCTCAGGAAGGCTCCAAGCCACGTCAGGTTCTTGTCTCGAGTCTTGATGAGCTGGATCAGATCATAGCCGCCTACAAGAATCAGTAATCCACCGAAAGGCATGACTTGTGCATACGCAGGAAAAATCATGAAGACAATCACAAGAATACTCATCACACTCATGGCCGCGCTTCTTGTGCTGCCGGAAGTTTCGTTCGCCAAGAGCAAGACGTTGGACACTTTTGTCAGCAAGGTCTCCTCCTCGCTGGTTTCGTTTGACTATTCGTTCACGATGCCTACCAAGAAAGCCAAGATGACCGGGAACGGAAGTGTGAAGGTTCAGGGAACCTCATTCATAGTGGACGGAAACGGGCTTGAGATCTGGTGTGACGGGAAGACCCGTTGGACGATAGACAGAATCTCTGAAGAAGCTTTGGTTGAGTCTGTTGACGATTCGTACGATAGCTATGCCACAAATCCGGCCTTGATGATAGCCTCGATAGACAACGCTTTCAGGGAGGAATCTTTCGGAAGTTCAAAGTTCGGAGGAAAGGTCGTGGACGCGTCTGTCCTCACTCCGGCCAATAAAGGGAAAGGTTCAATGGACATCGCCGGACTGAAACTCTTTTTCAAGAGCGGTACAACAATTCTCATTGGAGCCGAAGTCACTCTTAATGATGGCTCGATGTCAGAATTCACGATAACGAATCTCAAGTTCGAAGGGGCGGGAAAATCAAAAGAGTCTTTCCGTTTCAACGAAAAGACTCTTGACTCTTCCTATGTCGTCACGGATCTGCGCTGAGCGATCCGATTCATCACTAATCCTTTACGCATCTGACGGAGGCGCGGAATGATTCCTTGTCGCCGGAGCCGAACTGGACGTCATTCTGTTTTACGAATATGTACCTGTAGTGTCCAAAGTCGGAATCCGGATCGGACACCCAGAATGCGGCGTAGTTGTCAGTTCCTGTGAATTTGGCGGAACTCCCCGAGTCAACGGCATAGCCGACAGGCAAGGCCGAGAATCCTGCCTTGTTGGTGATTTTTACCTGTGGCCAATATTCCCACATCCTCGTACCAAGGAATTTCGCGTCAACCATCATTCCACCGGCCACTCCGCTGAAAGTCTCTTTTTCTGAGAATTTTGTCCCCTTTGTGGCAAGCGCCTCAGCCATTTCCACAAACTCTGCGTCAGAAGGCAGATGCCATCCTTCCGGACATGCAGCTACCGCTTCGTTCCAAGAATAGAAGCGACCGAATATCGCATCCATGGCCTCACTGTTTTCATAAGGAACGCCTGAACCGGAATAATAGAGGTTGTTCTTCATCCACGTCTTACCGTTGAAAGTGGTTGTGTAGTAGGTACCCTCGTCCCTTGGGTCAACGAATATCGGATCCTTGCTGGAATATGCCCCGGCCACAGTCGAGTCAAGCGCAGCGTCAACCACGCTGAACGAGTTCGTGTTCGTCTTTGTATAGTAACCGTCCGCGAACGCCACGCAGTAAACCGTGAATGTACCGACCTTGGACGGAACGGTGAACTTGAAAGTTCCGTCGCCAGTCTTGTCGGTTTCTGTCTTGGTCGTGTCCTTCGCTGAATCCCACGATACAGTCCAATAGTAACCTACATCCTCGGCCAATCCTGTGCCTGGATGAGTGATTCCGCTTGGGGTCAGGCTGAAGGCATCGCCCTTACGGACATAGGTCGGCACGGATGAGGAGAAGGTCAGCGTTCCGCTGACGTAGTCTTTCGTGGATGTGCTGTCTTTATCCTTTTTGCAGGAAGGCAGGGCGAGCATCGCCGCGGACAATCCTATTAAAATAATGTTCCTGATCTTCATCTTTCTCGATTGAAAATACAAATATCGCATAAAAAACGCAAAAACGGTATGCATTGAGCAAAAACTAGTCCAATGATGTCCCAAAATTGAATCGAAATGCCTATAATTGCAGAAATGAAAGTGATTATAGGAATATTCAGAAGCTTAGCTCTGTGCTTCGTTGTGCTTATGGCCGTGGTTTCCTGTGGCCGTAAGGCGGATTATCAGGAATTGACGGGCTATGCCCAAGGAGGGACATATTCAGTGAAATTCAACCACAGCGGCGTCAAGACCGGCATAAGCGAGATAAGAAAGTCGGTGGATTCCATCCTGACGCTGGTTGACACCACCTTGTCCGGTTACAACAAAGGATCGCAGCTGAGCCGCTTCAACGCCGGCGTGCCGGTGGTTCCCAATGAGATGTTCAGGGAGATATTCACCATCTCGAAAAGGCTCTATGATGAGACCGGCGGAGCGCTGGATATGGCTTCCGGGCCGCTCTATGATGCCTGGGGATTCGGCTTCACGAACGATTCGCTGCCGTCTGCCGCAGTCGTGGACAGTCTCAAGGCTGTCTGCGGGATGGATAAATTTGACGGGAATATGTCCCCGTTGATTCCAGGAATATGCCCGAAATTGAATTTCAACGCCATCGCGCAAGGCTACACCTGTGACAAGATCGCAGAATATCTTCACTCGCTAGGGGTCAGGGATATGCTTGTGAACATCGGAGAGATCTACAGCGAGGGCCTGAACCCTTCCGGCAAGCCTTGGACAATCGGAGTTGACAGACCTGAGGACGGGAATATGGAGCTTGGCGGCAAAGGTCTTGTGGGAATATGGCGGGGAGACGGAAGCGGCCGCGGTGTGGTCACCTCCGGTAATTACCGTAAGTTCTACATCAAGGATGGGCGGAAATATTCACACACCATAGATCCGAGGACGGGATATCCTGTGAACCATACCTTGCTCAGCGCCACGATTGTGGCCCCTGATGCCACTCTGGCCGATGCCTACGCCACATATTGCATGGTCATAGGATTGGATGAGGCGAAGCGTTTCATAGAATCGTTGGATGAATTGGAGGGTTATCTGGTCTATGCCGATGGAGAATCCATGTCCGAATGGGCGTCTTCTGGCTTCAATCTTGTAAGGGATAGCCGATAGATTTTTGTGGAATGACTAGACTGTTCAAAGATTCATCGTTTGTCATGGCCGCCGCGATCACGGTGGTCACTGGCTGTAGTACCATCAGCAGGACCGAGAAGCAATTGTCCAAGGTTGATTCGTTTGATTCTCCGGACATCCCGGCGATAGGGGAGCGTCCTCCTCTGCGGCCTCGTCAGACCGGTCTGGCATATTCCCCGAACACTCTGATCATTTATTATGACGAGGGTGTCGGAAAGGGACCGCTCAAAAAGGCGGCAGTTAAGTACGGTGCCGATGTCGTCTATGACTACGGCATCATCAACGCGCTGACAATCCGCATTCCTGAAGGGAAGACCCTTGAGGAGGCCACAAAGTATTTCAGGAAGGTGAAAGGTGTGGTAGAGGTCTCAAAGAACGCTAATTACCTCATTGACTGATAGGCAGTTCCCGACTGTGAACCCGCCTGATTTTGTCCGCTCCAATGAGTTGAGGTGCGCTCCTGAACCGAGCGCCTCTCCGAGGTCTCTGGCCAGTGCCCTGATGTAGGTTCCCTTGCTGCATTTGATCCGGATCATCGCCAACGGAAGGTGCAGGGCGGATGTGTCCACAACGTTTATCCGTGGATTTGGTCTCAGCCCTTCATCCGATAATTCCGGCCCGCTTTCTTTCCCGTTCGGGAAGAAGGAGATTAATTCCATTCCGGAGATGTTGATGATCTGTTTGTTAAGAGTCTCTGCCACAGTGTGGTCGAAATCCGTCATCACGTCAGTCTTCTCCTTGTGAGCCTCGCGGTACTGCTTCCTTGCCAGCTCGTAGGCTCTGACCCCGTCAACGGACTTGGCTGAGAAGAGGGGAGCGATCTGCTCCTGTTCGCCAAGAAACCGAGGCAGAACTTCTCTGACAGATTCTTCCGTGACACCTTCAACGGGATATTCCTGATCAATGGTCTTCTCCAGGTCGTAGGAAGGTGTGGTGGCACCGAACGAGACTCCGGCGAGATATTCCTTGCCCTCCTTTTGAAGGGTCTCGGCCAGTTTGGTGGCCTTGCCGATGCAGACGAGAAGCACTCCGGTCGCAAGCGGGTCGAGGGTGCCGGCGTGGCCGACCTTCAGGTTCTTCTTGTGGAAGTGTCTGCACGCCGCCCATTTGACCTTGCGGATGACATCAGCGGAAGTCCATCTGTAAGGCTTGTCGATGGGAATGATGATTCCTTCCGGGTAATCCTCAATGCTCTCAGAGAGTCTGGAGTTGCCCGAAAGGAACTGTTTGTCCGCTATCAACGCTTTTATTTCCAATGGTTTGTCCTGCGGCATTCCTTATTGGCAAATAGGAATCTTCTCGATGCGGCGCTCGTGTCTGCCTCCCTCGAACTCGGTCTCCAACCACTTGTTGACGATTGACGTGACCATCTGGTAAGAGATGAACCGGGCCGGCATCACAATCACGTTAGCCTTGTTGTGAGCCTTCGCAAGTCGCGCGATCTCAGTGCCCCAGCAAAGGGCGGCGCGCACTTTCTGATGCTTGTTCAGAGTGATCGCCATGCCATTGCCTGAACCGCAGAAAGCCACTCCGAGATCTACCTCGCCATTGTCTATGGCGGTGCCGAGCGGATGAGCGAAGTCGGAGTAGTCGCAGCTCTCCGCTGAATGTGTTCCATAATCGATGACCTCGTAGCCCTTCTTCCTGAGCAGAGCCGAGATCTTTCCTTTGTACTCGAATCCAGCGTGGTCGCTGGCAACACCAATTTTCATAATATATTCCTGAATTAAATTATTTTCTTCTTGCTCACCGTCGTGATGAACTCCTTGAGGTAGAACGGCTCGAAATAGGCCACATCCTCGAACCTCTTGGCCTCCAATGCATCAATGGCCGGATGCATCATCGAGGCGGCTTTCGGGCAGCATTGGATGAAGCGGGCGTTCGGGCTGGTCAGGGTGTCCTTGCATTTGTCGGCACCATCACCGATGAACAGCACCGGGCCTTCGGCGAGCTGATCCTTGAATGAATCTGCGTCGATTATCTGCGCCACGGTCGGAGAGATTTGTTTCCCGTCAGGCGTGAATATTCCCGTGTAAACCTCCATCCTGCGGGCGTCGATCATCGGGATGATGTAGCGGCAGCCCTCCGGGAGCATATTCCCGTCCAAAGCCTGCCAGACGAGTGTGTCGAGAGTGCCGACGGAGATCATCGGGATGCCGGCCCCGAAGCAGAGGCCTTTGGCTGTTGAGACCCCGACGCGCAGCCCGGTGTAGGAACCCGGTCCCTTGCTGACGGCCACAGCGTCACAGTCGGACACTTTCAGACCTTTTTCGGAAAGCATCTCGCTGACGAACAGCGCTGTCTTTGAGGCGTGCGCCCTTGGCTCGTCGCTGATCCTTTCACAGACGACCTTCCCGTCCTCCACAAGGGCGGTGGAGCAAAGGGAAGTGGAAGTCTCTATTAGAATGATTCTGCTCATTATTTATTGAATATCAATTCTTTCATATAAGGAAAAAAGACATCGGCGAAATCCTTGATCGGTGTGTAGAAAAGCGACTCGCTGATTGTCTTCGAACAGTCGATCTCCAGCGCCGTGGTGACGGAGTCGAAAAGGAGGATGAAAAGCCCTATGGCAAGAACCACTTTCAACAGGGCGAATACCACCCCGAGAAGCTTGTTCAACCAACCAAGCATCACGATCCTCACTATGCCTTCAATCATTTTGCCGGCCAGCGTGAGGACGAAGAAAACTCCCACCAGGATGATCGTGAAGGCGATCGCCTGAAGCACGGCTGGGGAGACATCCATCACCGGCTTGAGCCATTCGACCACCACATTGGAAAAGTGGAATGACATCCATGCGCCAAGCACCAGAGCCACCAGGGCGGCCATCTGGGCGATGAACCCCTTGGACAAGCCACGGAATATGGCTGGCACACAGCACAGAAGAATTATGATGTCTATTATATTCATTAATCACCTATTTGATAAAAAACGCGGAAATCACTATCTTTGCAGACTTAATTGCATAGGAAGCGAACCGATGGTTTTTCCGATGCAAAAATAGAAAGAAAATTATGACATTCAAAGAGTACAAAGGCCTTGATCTGGTTTCTGTCGGGAATGAGGTTCTCGACAGATGGAAAAAGAATCACGCGTTCGAGAAATCCCTTGAGGTCAGGGAAGGGGCACCTGAGTTCATATTCTTCGAGGGCCCGCCTTCCGCCAACGGCAAGCCGGGAATCCACCACGTAATGGCGCGCTCCATCAAGGATGCTATCTGCCGCTTCAAGACCCAGTCCGGGTACAAGGTGAACCGCCGCGCCGGATGGGACACCCACGGGCTCCCTGTGGAGATCGGCGTGGAGAAGAAGCTTGGAATACACAAGGATGACATCGGAACGAAGATTTCCGTTGAGGAATACAACAAGACCTGCCGCAGCGAGGTGATGAAGTACACGGCGGAATGGGTGAATATGACCGAGCGTGTCGGCTATTGGGTCGATATGAACGATCCGTACATCACCTATGACAACCGCTACATCGAGACCTTGTGGTACCTTTTGAAGAAGATTTACGACAAGGGGCTGCTCTACAAAGGGTACTCCATCCAGCCATATTCGCCTTCCGACGGCACAGGCCTCAGCTCACACGAGCTGAACCAGCCGGGCTGCTACAAGGACGTGACCGACACGACGGCCACGGTGCAGTTCGAGGTCATCAAGGACGGAAAGTCGCAGCCGCTCTTCGGGACGGAGGCCTTCCCGGTATATTTCCTCGCATGGACGACAACCCCGTGGACCCTTCCTTCAAACACGGCGCTCTGCGTGGGACCGAAGTATGAATATGTCCGTGTCCTTTCTTTCAACCCATACACGGGAAAGGAGGCCATTTACGTGCTGGCCAAGGATTTGGTGGGCGCCTGGTTCAATCCTAAGGCCGCCGACATTCCGCTTGAGAGCTACAAGCCAGGTGACAAACTCGTTCCTTACAAGGTGCTTGACGGTTCGTTCAAGGGCATTGACCTTGTCGGAATCCGCTACAAGCAGCTGATTCCTTGGTTCCAGCCGATCGAGGAAGGGGAGCCGTTCAGGGTGATCTCCGGAGACTATGTCACGACCGAGGACGGTACCGGAGTCGTTCACATCGCTCCTACCTTCGGTGCGGATGACAAGAAAGTCGCCGCCAACTACGGTGTGCCGGGAATGATGGTTCTTGACAAGGACGGCAAACGGCAGGCCCAGGTGGACCACGACGGACGCTTCTACCCGATCGAAGACCTTGATCCTGAATATGTCCGCACACACGTGGACCCTTCTTATAAGGAATATTCCGGCCGCTATGTGAAGAATGCTTTTGATGACTCTCTTCCGGCTGACGCTCCGACCCTCGACATCGACCTTTGCATGATGATGAAGATGGACGGCAGGGCGTTCAGGATCCAGAAGCAGACCCACAGCTATCCTCACAGCTGGAGAACCGACAAACCTGTCCTCTATTATCCTCTCGACGCCTGGTTCATCAAGACCACGGCCGTCAAGGACGAGATGGTCGCTCTGAACAAGACGATCACCTGGAAGCCGGAGTCCACCGGTACGGGACGTTTCGGCCAGTGGCTTGAGAATATCCAGGACTGGAACCTCAGCCGCAGCCGTTTCTGGGGCACACCGCTTCCGATCTGGCGCACCGAGGACGGAAAGGAGGAGATCTGCATCGGCACGATCGCACAGCTCTACACCGAGATCGACAAGGCTGTGGAAGCCGGATTCATGACAAGCAATCCGTTTAAGGACAATGGTTTTGATCCTGAGGACATGAGCAAGGAGAACTACGACAGGATTGATCTCCACAGGCCTTATGTCGATAACATATTCCTTGTCAGTCCTTCCGGAAAGAAGATGACCCGTGAGACAGACCTTATCGATGTTTGGTTCGACTCCGGCGCGATGCCTTACGCTCAGGAAGGTCTCCGTGGACTGGATTCTCCGAAGTTTGGCTGCACGGCAGACTTCATCGCCGAGGGCGTTGACCAGACCAGAGGCTGGTTTTACACGCTTCATGCCATCCACACCATGATCAGCGGGACTCCTGCCTACAAGACCGTGATCTCCAACGGTTTGGTTCTGGACAAGAACGGCAACAAGATGAGCAAGCGCCTCGGCAACGCCGTGGATCCGTTCGAGGAACTGGACAAGTACGGTGCAGATGCCCTCAGGTGGTATATGCTGACCAACGCCCAGCCTTGGGACAACCTGAAGTTTGACGAGGCCGGTGTGGACGAGGTCCGCAGGAAATTCTTTGGAACGCTTTACAACACATATTCATTCTTCGCCCTCTATGCCAATGTGGATGGCTTCGACCCTAAGGCCGCGAAGGTGGAATATTCAAAGAGACCGGAGATCGACCGTTGGATCATCTCGCTGCTCAATACCTTGAAGAAGAAGGTTGTGGCGGCTTATGAGGATTATGACATCACAACCGCAGGGCGTCTGATACAGGACTTCGTGTGCGATGACCTTAGCAACTGGTATGTGCGTCTGAACAGGAAACGTTTCTGGGGTGGAAAGATGGACGAGGACAAGCTCGCCGCCTACCAGACCCTTTACGAGGTGCTGGTGGATGTCGCTGTGCTCGGCGCTCCGATCGCTCCGTTCTATATGGACCGTCTCTATCTGGACCTCGTTCCGGACGGCTCTGAGTCGGTTCATTATGTGAATATGCCGGCTTGCGACGAGGCAGTCATCGACACAGATCTGGAGGAGAGGATGAATCTGGCTCAGAAGGCCACATCTATGGTGCTCGCGCTTCGCCGCAAGGTCTCCATCAAGGTCCGTCAGCCGCTCCAGAAGCTCATCATCCCTGTGATCTCCGCAAAGGTCAGGGAGCAGCTTGAACAGGTCAAGTCCATCATCCTCAATGAGGTGAATGTGAAGGAGGCCGAGTTTATTTCCGACACCACCGGCATCATCACCAAGAAGATCAAGCCTAACTTCAAGACCCTCGGAAAGGTTTACGGCAAGCAGATGAAAGAGATCGCCGGAGCTTTCGGCGGATTCGATCAGGCGACAATCTCGGCCATTCAGAATGCTGAGGCTGCCGGGTTGGCATATTCAGTGGAACTTCCTTCGGGAGTCGTTGAGCTTAGGCCTGGCGACTATGAGATCTCGTCCGAGGACATGCCAGGCTGGCTCGTCGCCACTGAAGGTCAGCTGACCATCGCCCTTGATATTCAGATCTCGGAAGAGTTGAAGAGGGAAGGCGTGGCCCGCGAGCTTATCAACAGGATCCAGAACCTCAGGAAGGACAGCGGATTCGAGGTGACCGACAAGATCGGTGTGGCTATATTCGCCGATGGTACCGCCTATGACGACATCGCCGCCGCTCTTGAAGGCTACAAGGATTATATCGCCGCCCAGACACTCGCACTTTCTGTCACACTTGGCAAGGATGCTCCGGAAGGAGCGGCTGATGTCGAGTGGGACGAGGGTTCGGTCAAGATGGTGCTGTCGCGATAGTTTTTAGACCTAAATACAATTTACACTATGTCAGAGTTAATCAAAGACAACGCGGTTTCCGCCGAGACGACGAAGGTGCGTTACAGTGATGAGGAACTTGAAGAGTTCCGCACTATCATCAATGATATGCTTGACAAGGCCCGGAAAGAGTATAACACCCTGCGAAGGGTGATTATGCACAACGGCAGCAACGACATCGAGGACACCACACCGTCGTTCAAGACGGTCGAGGACGATGGCGCCTACCAGCTTTCCAAGGAGGAGGCCAGCCAGCTCGCGCAGAGGCAGTACAAGTTCATCCAGAACCTCGAGGCCGCACTTGTGCGCATCGAGAACAAGACTTATGGAATATGCCGTGAGACAGGAAAGCTTATTCCGAAGGAGAGGCTGCGTTTGGTGCCTCATGCCACGCTTACTGTAGAGGCCAAGGAGATGCTTGCTAAAAAAGGACAGAACTAGTGAAGGTTTCCAAGGGTAAGAAACTCCTGATTCTGGGAGTCATACTTGTCGTCATTGACCAGGTCATCAAGATCCTGGTCAAGACGAACATGCAGATAGGTGAGCATTTCAGCGTCATCGGAAACTGGTTCCAGATTTTCTTCATCGAGAACGAGGGAATGGCTTTCGGAATGAAGTTCGGCGGCGCCGTCGGCAAGTTCCTGCTGTCATTCTTCAGGATCGCTCTTTCTGGCGCTCTCTGCTGGTGGATAGCTTCGCTTGTGCGTAAATCGGTGGATTCTGAAGGGAAGTTGGCACTTCTGCCGGATGGCAAGCCCGTGGTTCCGACCGGAGTCCTTGTCGGCCTGACGTTGATCACCGCCGGCGCTTTCGGCAACATCATCGACAGCCTTTTCTACGGAGTGATCTTTGACTATGCCCCGCTGATGTTCGGCCGCGTGGTGGATATGTTCTACTTCCCGCTCATTGACACAATCTGGCCGTCTTGGGTCCCGTTCGTGGGTGGAGACCGCCTTCTGTTCTTCGCTCCTGTCTTCAATTTCGCCGACAGCTGCGTCACGGTTGGCGCTTTCTATCTGATTTTTTTCCAGAACCGTTTCTTCACCCGTGCGGAGGAGAAACCGGATGAGAAAAAATGATTCTGCCGGTCGCTGACTCCCGCGGCACATTGAGTCTGTCAAGTGCCGAGCGGTATGTCTCCGATGACTGAATATGCCCGGAACAATATCATAATTGAGTTTTTTGCAAAATTGTTCCAGCATATTTTGCAGAACAAAAAAAATATATATACCTTTGCACTCCCTCAATCGAGGGAATAAGTCTGGAGAGGTGGTAGAGTGGTCGATTACGGCAGTCTTGAAAACTGTTGAGCTGCGAGGCTCCGGGGGTTCGAATCCCTCCCTCTCCGCCAGAAATAACATGAAAGAGGCTGGCTCAAAAGGTCAGCTTTTTTTCATTTATCTTCCTGCCCGGTCGCTGAGTGACAGCCTTTGAGGGCAAGGAAAGAGATGCCATTGATGTGGCAGTATCTCCTTCTGAATGTTCATTTGTCCACCTCGTGGAATCACAATGTGCTGAAAAACAGTTGTTTGGTTAAATGCGTTGTCTATGGATGCGTTGCGGGAATCCGAGATATTCCATCTAATTTTGCATAAACAAAATATTAAGAAATATGAAGGATTTGATTGCATGCTGCGGATTGGACTGTGAGAATTGCGATGCACGCAAGGCCACGGTGAACAATGATGACGCGCTTAGGAAAAAGACTGCCAAGCAATGGGCCGAGGCGAATGACGCCCCTATCAAGCCCGAGCATATCAACTGTATGGGATGCCGGACGGAGGGCGTGAAGTATCTCTATTGCAGCGATCTTTGTCTGGTCCGCAAGTGCGTGAGTGAAAAAGGTTACGACACATGCGCAGACTGTGCGGAGATCGACGCTTGCGAGGTGGTCGCACAAGTCTTCAAGAATGCGCCTGAGGCCCGTGGCAATCTTAAGACAGAACGCCTGGCGACAGAATAGTATAAGGCTTTGGGCGTGCTTGGCATACCATGGCTATCAATGCTGTACTTCTAATCGTATGGTTTTTGCAGGAGCGTGAACGGACATATTCATTGGATAATTATGAGAGGAACAGTAGTGATTTTGACTGTATTCGCGTTTTCCTGCGCTGTAATGACCGCACAGGACAAGACGGTGGTCAAGGGAGAGTTAGGACCGGAAGGTGCGCCTAAGGAAGTGGACTTCTTTTACCGGAGCGGTGAGAGTGTGAGTGTTCCGGTTGAGAACGGACGTTTCCGTGTGGAACTACCGACTGACGTTACCAAGTCATACGATGTAGGCATGGGGCGCCATGTCAAGGTGACCATCGTGCCTGAAGGCGGCACCTTGACCATCAGCAGGCGGCCTGACGGACGTTGTACGGTCAGCAGCGACAAGGTTAATTCATTGACCGTGGCGCTGGACTCTCTGATGTCGTTCCGCCGGAGAAACTATAAGGACAGCACATTGATGATCAATGAATATAAAAGGGTTATCCATGCCAATCGTGACAACGCTGTGGGTTACATGGCATTGTTCTTCTTGACGAATTTCGGTAACACGGATCCTAAGACGCGGTTTGAGCTTGCGGGGACATTGGCCCCGAATATGCTGGCGGAGCCAAGAACAGCCAAACTGAAAAGGGACATAGAGGCGGTCTATAATACTTCTGTAGGAATGAGGTTCCAAGACTTTGAGGGAATTGACATGGCTGGAAACACGGTTCGGCTTTCAGATTATGCCGGCAAAGGAAAATATATTCTGTTGGATTTCTGGTCGACCAGTTGCGGTCCTTGCCGCCGTGCGTTCCCGCATATCATGGAATTGTACGAGGAGTTTGGAGGAAATAGGTTTGATGTCATTGGTGTCCCCCTCTGGGAGGAGGCAGGTCAGTCGAAGGAGACGGTCAGGGAAAAAAGCTTGACTTGGAAGAATATCCTTGGTACGGAGGAATCGGCCGCGGAACTCTATGGCGTGACCTTTGTGCCTACGTACCTGCTGCTCGCTCCTGACGGAACAATACTCGCTCGCGCTGACTTGTCAGAGATAGAGCTGATGATCAGAGAATCAGTCAGATGATGCGTGACATTATCTGATGAATTTTTGTATATGGCTAAAAAACATTACATTTGTGAATATAAGTGCGGCGGCATCTGCCTGTTCGCGGAAATTGAAAAGTAGTGTATTTGAAGACTATATTAAGAATCATTCTTGTCTCCGCTGGAGTCGCGCTGTGTGGTTGCGGTGACTTTGAATCCACTGAATCTGAGATGATTTCATCTTCGGTGAATGTCGTTTTCGCTGTCGGGAACACCCCGAGGACGAGAACGGAATACGATGTGGAGACCAAACGCTTTGTGTGGAATGATGGCGACAAGATTGCTGTCTGGGCAAAATCCCCGGACGGATCATACGCTTTGGATAATCAGGCGTTCCGTTTGATGGCGGTTGCCTCTGACAAGTCCGAGGCCTATTTCACGGCCACCCTTCAGTCCCCGATGGCTGAAGGAACATATTCATACTACATGACTTACCCTCTTCCGGAATCGATGGGTGGCATGACCGCCACATTCACTGTTCCGTCTGTTCAGGATGGCACGGCTTCGGAAGGAGTGGACATAATAGTGGCGGAACCGATCTCCGGACCGGCCTTGGAGCCGGTTAAGGAGGCGGCACCTATCGTGTCCGATGATGTGCTGAATGTCAGAATGAGACATCTGCTGCATTTCCTGAGGTTCTATATTCCTGAAGGGAATAACTTGCTGGGGGAGCCGGTGAAGAGAATCGAGTTCACGATGCCGCGGGCGGTGGCCGGCAATGTTTCGGTGGACGTCACGGATGCTTCCACCGCCAGTCTTGGCGATGGCGTGAACGGGATGGCATTGGAATTAACGAAACCTATCGACGCGTCGGCTGACGGGATGGAATCGGCTGTCGCCGGTATATTCCCTTCCCAGACTGCTTATTCGGCGGGAGATTTGATGACGGTGTCGATATATTCGGAGAACAAATGGGCCTCGTTGAGCCCTATGTCTTTGGAAGGCAGGACTTTCGCCGCTGGGCATCTGACCCCGGTGCCGCTGAGACCGGCCGAGGTCAAGCGGCTTTATAAGCTGAGGTTCACACTGGCGTCCAACAATCTTGGCGAGGATCCGTATAACATAAGGATCGCTCTGCCGGCCGGGGTGAACTGGCCTGGGAGCGCGTCCAACGTGCTGGGGTTTGACGGAACTCATAACGGACTGATAAAGACTGGTGACACATTTATCGTCGAGACTAAGGATGAGGCGGAGTTCAGGGCGTTGTCCTCCCAGCCGTTGACTGTAAGTTACGAGTCGGAAAGCGCGTTGGTGACGGAAAGTCTTGCTCTCGGGGACTTGACTTCGGTCTCAAGCGCGGCTTGCTCTCTGAATTGTCCTTATCTGTTCTTCGAGGATTTCAGCGGGGTCGGGGACATTAGTTCATACGATAAATACGGAACATCCAATCCGGGGTCGAGAAAACCGGAGACATTCCTGAATGGATGGAGTGCCGCCAGAGTGGGGGCCATGGCTGGAAAATCAATCAGGATAGCATGTCGCCGGGAAACTTCGGCGAACTATCCGGCGAGGGCGGACTCTCCGTTCCTGTCATGCATCAAAAAGAATCATACTGTCAGCCTTGAAGTCGCGTTTGACTATTCTATGGATAGGCAAAATGGAGGCATAGGACCTGTTGATGTCTCTCAGACTATGCATATCGGTTACATCACTACGGAAGAGAGTCTGAAGAGCGGTGACGACACCGGTGTCTATCCGGCAAGTTACACGTCTGACGAGACAGGCGGGTCATACCTGAATGTCAACAAGCAATATAGTGTCACGCTGGACAACGTAAGCGCGCCGCTGCGGTTGAGCTGGAGAACCACACCGGAGAATAAGGCGGGGCTTAACAACAACACCTGCTGGCTCTACATAGACAACATAAAAGTTAAGATCGCAAAATAATTAATCATATGAAAATTGACAGAATCGCTCTTGGAATATTGACACTGGCCCTTATGTCGGTGTCCTGCTCCGAGCAACAGACAAGTCAGGACGGACATGTCTCGTTTTCCTTGAGCCCTGACGGTCAGGTGGCCGTGGTGTCGAGGAGCAACGTGTCCGACTACACAACACTTCCTGATGCCGGGAAGTTCACGATCGCCCTTACAAACAGCAACGGTGACGAGATCTATGCCGGAACACTTGAAGGCTATGACGCTTCCACGGCCCTGAAGACAGGAAACTATTCGGTGAAGGCGAATTATGGCTCAGTCGCTGACGAGGGCTTTGGAAAGCCTTGCTTCTCAGGAGAGACATCGTTCTCGATTGTCGGCGGCGGCACCGCTTCGGTGACTATCCCGGTCTCTCTGACGAATGCTATCGTGAAGGTCGAGTGCACAGAGACCTTCGATGCGTATTATACGGATTATTCCTTCTCGGTGAAGACAGGTGGCGGAACCGTGATAGATTTTCCTAAGGGGGAGACAAGAGCCGCGTTTGTCGATGCCTACATGATCTCTGTGTCAGGTACGTTGACAAGTCAGAGTGGCAAGACCCAGGAATTTTCCAAGGAGTACAGATCCCTTTCTCCGAAAACCTGCTACACTATCAAGTTCGATGTGTCCAATGTGGGAGGAAACTCTATTTCCATCTCCTTTGATGATACGATTGAAGATGTTGAACTGACGGAAGTTGAACTTAACGACTGACAAGATGAAAAAGATTTTTTACATATTTCTGGCCGCCGTCATGGTTTTGGCGGTGTCCTGCAAGAAGGACAATTTCAATTACGGCAAAGGGGACAAGACCGGCACGCTTTCGTTTGACGGCCTTTCCATAGAGGTTTCTGACGAGGTTCACAAGGTCACGACCAAGGCTGAGGCCGCCGGTGATGACTACACGCTGTTCCTTTATGACAATGCCGGCAAACTTGTCTGGCAGAAGACCTATCAGGAGGTGCGCGGCGGTAGCGATGTCTCTCTTCCGGAGGGTGACTATAGCCTGGAAGCCCGCTCGACCAGCGCTGATGTTCCAAACGCCAAGTTCAACGCTCCGGTCTATGGCGCCACAAAGGACTTCGCGATCAAGGCTGGAGTGACCACGACGCTCGGTTCAATCACCTGCAAGCTTCTTCAGGCTGTTGTCAGCGTTGGATACAACGAGGATTTCCTGAAGTCGGTCACTGGTGACGGGGCCGCTACCGTGGAGTTGGCGGCAGGTTATCCTTTGGAGTATAAACTGGAATATTCAAACGGCAATCCGACATACGACCGCCGCATGGGTTATTTCGCGGTGAATGGCAATGATGCCACTATCGCTTTGGTATTCAAAGGCTCCATTGACGGCAAGACCCAAAGGATGCGCGCGACCATCACCAATGTGAAAGCTCAGGACTGGCACGTGGTCACCATCATAAAGAAAGTCGATGCCTCCGGCAACGCTTCTTTCACTGTTGAGATCGATGGCTTGGTCGAGGATGCCGAATTGAATGGTGACGTGACCGCTGAAGAGCCTGGTGACGGCAACGATCCTAACGCTCCGATCGGGGACGGAGGAATCGAACTTATCAGTACAAGCATTTACGACATAACAAAGACTGTCACTGTGCCGGAGACCGGGGCATTCCCGCTCACGATGACAGCCAAGATTCCTAACGGCGTGCGTAAGTTCACAGTTGACATCGCTTCCACCAACGCTGACTTCATCAATTCCGTGAACTCGGTCGGTGGAACCACACTTGATCTGATCAATCCTTCTGAGGCGGCGATGGGTGTTTTCGACATCGTTCCGTTCCCTCACGGCGCGGAATTGTCGGGCAAGACGGAGATTGAATTTGACCTTTCCGACGCGCAGGCTCCGCTTCTGGCGTTCAAGGGCACGCACACATTCACGATGAATGTTATTGACAACAAGGGCTGCCGCAAGAGCATCCCGATCAGTCTTGAGGTACTTTAGGAGGAATGAATATGAGAAATAAACTCACAATCATAACATTGTCTCTTTCGGCGCTCGCGTTTGGAGCCTGTGCCAACTATGGTGAGACTCCGGCCGCCAAAGGAGTGTTCAGTCTTGATGTAAGGATGGGTGAGCCTGTGTCCAGGGCCGTCATGAGCCAGGAGGAACTTCTTTCCTCCGCGAAGGTAAGCATCTATAAGGGTGACTTCTCCGGCAAGGTCCGTGAATATGAATATTCACAGATGCCACAGGCCATCTATCTGCCGGCTGATGATTATCGCGTTGACGTTATCGCCGGAGAGGCTGTCAAGGAGAATCCTGCGGCGGCGTCTTGGGAGCAGAAAAGTTACAAGGGATCTTCCGATGTGACTGTCAAGGCCGGAACATCCAGCAGCGTGACCGTTACAGCGAAGGTTTCCAATGTCATCTCCAAGGTTGCTTTCGACCAGACTGTCGCGGATGCTTTTCAAAGTGGCTACACTTGTGAGGTCAGCCTTGCCGATACTGACGGACGGTTGGTCTATGACGCTTCCAACAGCGGCTCGGACGGTTTTTTCATTCCTTCCGGTTTCGAGCCTTCGCTTTACTGGAATTTCTCCGGGACGTTGAAGAAGGATGGGAGCACATTCACAAAGTCGGGTGAGATCAAGTCTGTCGAGGAAGGCAAGAGGTATAGGCTGAACCTTAAATATACGGAGAAAGACGGTCTTCTGGCCTTCGACCTTCTGGTGGATGATTCTACGAACAACATTTACGATGACATCATCTTCGAGGGAACCTCGACGGGAATCGCCCAGTCATCCAGATATGAGATCTGGGCCGGACACTTCACGGCCCATGCCGATGTCGATGAGGCTCAGTACGACAAGGATAAGGTTCGCTTTGAGGTACGTGAGAAAGGTACTCAGGACTGGACTCCGGTGACAGCCGTAAGGGATTCTGAAGGCACATTCAGCGCGGAGATCAAAGGTTTGGCTCCTTCCACGGTTTACGAGTATCGTCTCGTGCTCACATCCCTTGAGTCAGGTGAGGAGGAGATTCTTGCCGCACCGTCGGATGTGACAACCGAAAAGGCGGTGCCTGTGCCTAACGGAGGGTTCGAGACTACATCCAATGATGAAAGCGGCAAGTACAAGTCTTTCTACGATCCTTCCTCATCGGATCCTACTCTGCAAAAACAATGGTGGGGTAATGGTAACAAGGGCGCGACCCTTGTCGGTTCTGGTTCCGTGATCTGTTATCCTGACGCTTCTGACTACAAGGAAGGGACGCAGTCCGTGTGTCTCCAGTCACGTTGGGTTGTCGTTAAGTTCGCCGCTGGAAACCTTTTCAGCGGGCATTTTGGAGACCTTATCGGAACCACTGGAGGAACAGTTTACTTCGGAAGGCCGTTCACCGCAAGGCCTACAGCGTTGAGGTTATGGGTGAAATATTCCGGAGGTGTCATCAACCGTGAGTCCGGCAATGTCCCTTCTGACGGAAAGAAGGGTAACTATGACAAGGCATCCATAAGAATCGCTTTGGGCACATGGGATTACAAGCGTTATGGCGGAGACGCGGACAGTCCGGTAATGATAAACACCACTGACGTGAGCACATTCGTGGATTTCTCCACGGACAAATCCACAATCGCTTTCGGTGAGAGGCTCATCACCTCAGACGATTCCAATCCGGCCAAGGACTGGATCCAGATGACGATTCCTCTCGAGTACAGCAGCCTGACGACATACCCGACGCACATCATCATCAGCTGCGCGGCCAGCATGTACGGAGACTACTTCACCGGGTATGACAACAGCAAACTCTGGCTTGACGGAATGGAACTCCTCTACGAATAATGACAAGATATTCATTCATAATACTTTCAGTCCTCCTCATGGCCCTTGGCTCGTTCAATGCCGAGGGACAGAGGATGGATCGGGGTATTGACCTGTCATCGCAGCCTTGCTTCATTAAAAAAGGTACATGGATGGTGGGCGGTGGAGCCAGTTATATGCTTCACAACAACGATAACTCCCGTCTGTTGGTGGTCAACGGCATAAAATCCACAGGCTACACCCTTTCTGTCAGCCCGGCGTTCTGCTACATGTTCAAGGACAATATGGGAGTCGGAGTCAGGGTCGGGTACAGAAGGAATATGTTCCAGCTGGATTCCGCGAAGATGAATTTCAAGGACATCGACATGGAGATGGCTGATTTCCACAAGATCAGCCATGCGTTTGAGATTCAGGGAATAGGACGATATTATATTCCTGTGGGATCGTTGAAGCGGCTCGGATTGTTCAACGAGTTGCAGCTGTCATATTCATACGGCCAGGGAAAGGTGCTGGACGGACACGGCGACAAGGTGAACGCAACGTATGAGACGTCCAACGCTTTGGGAATCAATGTGTGTCCCGGATTCATGGCATTTGTCACCGATAAGCTCGCCATAGACGTGAGTGTGAACATGATGGGACTCCATTTTGATTGGACGGACCAAAGCCACAACCGAGTGGCGGAGGGGGACAGAAGTTTTACATTCATTAATTTCAAGGTGAATCTGCTGGCTGTCGGATTCAGCCTTTACTATTATTTGTGATCCGGTGAAAAAGATAGCGTTGATACTTTCCGTCTTTCTTTCCGCGCTTAACCTTATGGCCGCGGAGAGGGATAGTCTGTCCGTCTCTGAAAAACGTGGCCCGGACAGGTTGTTCATGCCTAAGGGAGACTTTTCCGCTGGTGTACAGTTCTTCTATGCGGACTTGTCCAGCGCTGACAGTGAATATCTTATGCTGCTTCAGCATTTGGATGCCAACGGCACTATGATGACGTTGTCGCCTTTCCTCGACTACACTTATAAGGACAATAGGTCAGTCGGGGTGAGGGCGAAATATTCATCTGCGAAAGGAGGTGTCTCCAACGCTGATCTCTCGATGCTCAGCGATGATCTGGCGGTCTCTTTGAATGACATAAAGGCGGATTCTCGTACGGTCCAGGCCGAGGTCTTTCATAGAGCCTACGCCTCTTTGGACAAGCGTGGCAGGATAGGAGTGTTCACCGATGTGTCTCTGGGATATTCCTACACCCGCACCTCATTCTCCTACAACGAGGAGAGCCTCGACAGTTACGCCGCGGCGAACAGGGTAAAGATCGCTGTCCATCCGGGTCTGATGATCTTCGTGACCAACAGCATAAGCACGCACGTGGCGATCGGCATCGGCGGAGCTACCTACAACCACATCGACTACTACAAGAACGGAGAGATTGTGGGCACGAGGGATTTCTCCAAGGTTCGTTTCATGCTTGACGTGCTTGATATTTCTTTCGGACTAAGTTTCCATATTTAGGCTATGAACAGATTTTTCTTGATAATATTGACGATAGTCTCTTTGCCGGTTGTCTCGTGCATCCGGAACGACATCCCTTACCCGGAGATAGACGCCGCCATCACAAGTCTGAACGCGGACGGCGCCAAGTCGGTGAGTATCAGCACCGATATCCATGAGGTGGTGCTTACGCTTGAGGAGACCGTGGACATCAGCAAGGTCAATATCCGCGAGGTGTCGTTCAATGATGAGGCGGTCGCCGCTTCCGATCCGATTGTCGGCACGAAAGATCTGTCCAAACCGCTTACGGTGACACTTTCCGCCTACGAGAACGAGCGCTCTTGGGCGATCAAGGCTGAACAGCCGATAGAACGTTACTTTTCCCTTTCCGGCCAGATCGGTGGCGCGGTGATTGATGCCACGAACAGGCGTGTCGTGGCTCAGGTGCCATCCGGAATCGATCTTACCGGCATGAGTGTGTCTTCCATAAAACTGGGGCCTGAGGGACAGACAACATATTCTCCGGCAATCTCCTCGTTGAGAAACTTTGAGGATCCTGTCGAGCTTAACGTCTCCTATAGGGATGTCAATGAGGTTTGGACACTGTTCGTGGAGGAGGTAGAGGCTGCTGTCTCGATCTCTAAACCGGATGTTTGGACAGGTGTCGCATGGCTCCGTGCCAGCGGAATCGAAGGTCGTGACAACGGCTTCCGCATCAGAAAGGCCGGTGATTCCGAATGGAATGAGGTCGGTGGAGTCTCCTCTGACGGCGGATCTTTTTCGGCTGCCGCCGAGGGCCTTGCACCTTTGACTGAATATGAGTGTGTCGCCTACAGTGGCGATGAGACTTCCGAGATCGTGAGGTTCACAACCGAGGCTGCTGTCCAGTTGCCTAATTCGGGTTTCGAGACGTTCTCTAACGCAGAGTCTGGCAAATATTATTCGTTCTATGATCCCGCGTCTCCGGTCCCTGTGCTCCAGACCGAATGGTGGGGGAGCGGCAACAAGGGATCGACAACCGTCGGATCAAAATTCGCCATCACCAAACCGGATGACACCGAAAAGGTTGAAGGAAAATATTCATTGAAGATGGAGTCGCAGTATGTGGTCATCAAGTTCGCCGCCGGCAACATCTTTTCCGGTGAATATGGCGGGAATGTCGGCACTGCGGGCGGAAAGGTCCGCATGGGACGTCCGTTCACCCTGCGCCCTCGGAAACTGACCGTCTGGCTGAAGTACAAGAGCGGCAAGATCCAGCAGAAGACTCTTGGCGGTTACCCTGACGATGATGTCGTCAAGGTCGGGGACAATGACCGCGGAATAGTGTGGGTCGCTTTGGGCACATGGGATTTCCGTAAATATGGCGGAACCGAGAGCTGTCCTGTTGAAGTCAACACGACGGACAAGTCCTCGTTCTTCGATCCTGCCGGCCAGGATGTCATCGCCTATGGAAGATTCGTCACCGATCATGACATGGAATGGACCAAGGTGGAGATTCCTCTTGAATATGTGTCCACATCACGCCGCCCGACACACATAATAGTCTCCTGCGCGGCCAGCATGCTGGGTGACTATTTCACAGGCAGTCCGGATTCCATCTTGTGGATAGATGACATGCGTCTGGAGTATTAGAAGTTGTTTTGAATTGCTTGAAATGTTCTTTGAGGTGAAAAATTCTTCATTTTCTTCCCGCTTCTTCAGTCAGATAGCACCGCTATCTTCCTTGGAAAAAGCGGTCGAACCTGAAGTTTTTCACTCTCAAACCTTCAAACAAACAATTCAAAACAACTTCTTAGAATAAAAGAGAAAGAAGGTGACTTTGAGGCCACCTTCTTTCTCTTTACTCTATTTCGTCCTTGACGTTGTATTTGTTCCTTTCCGGAGCATTGCGGGAGACCATCTCGCAGATGAAACCGGCGAGGAAGAGCATCACACCGATGATCACGGCAAGGATGGCGAGGTAGAACAGAGGCTGGTCGGTGACGGCTCTGAAATGGACGCCCTGGGCCTGGTGGACAAGTTTCGCGACGATCACCCAGATCGTCATCACGAAGCCTATCAGGAACATCAGCAGGCCGGAGAAGCCGAAGAAATGCATCGGCTTCTTGCCGAATGTGCTAAGGAACCACAATGAGAGAAGGTCGAGGAATCCGTTGACGAACCTCTCAAGGCCGAACTTGCTCTTGCCGTACTTCCTTTTCTGATGGTGGACCGGCTTCTCGGTGATTTTGCCGAAGCCGGCGTTCTTCGCGAGGTAAGGAATATACCTGTGCATCTCGCCGTACACCTCTATGTTCTTGACCACCTCGTTCTTGTAGGCCTTCAGGCCGCAGTTCATATCGTGGAGCTTGATGCCGGTGATCCAGCGGGCAGTGGCGTTGTAAAGCTTGGAAGGCAGGTTCTTGGTCAGTTTGTTGTCCTGGCGGTGCTGTTTCCAGCCGGAGACCACATCATAACCCTCCTCGGTGACCATCCGGTACATCTCCGGGATCTCTTCCGGGGAGTCCTGCAGGTCCGCGTCCATCGTGACGACCACACGTCCCTCGGCCTTGGCGAAACCTTCGTAAAGGGCGGCGGACTTGCCGTAGTTGCGGCGGAAGGATATTCCTTTGATCCGCTCGTCGCCTTTTGCGAGTTCCTGGATCTTCGCCCACGAGCCGTCGGTGCTGCCGTCGTCGATGAAGAGGACTTCATATTCATAGCCATTGGCGTTCATCACGCTTCTGATCCACGCCAGAAGCTCCGGAAGTGACTCCCCCTCGTTCAGGAGAGGAACTATTATCGAAAGGTCTTTTAAATATTCCATGATTATTGGTCGTTGTCTGTGTTCTGGTCATCCGGAGTGCGCTCTCCGAAAGCGTTGACAGGGAACAGTCTTCTGGCGAATGCGGTTGAGAGCATCCATCCCCAAAGGTAGCAATAGAGCAATGTGAAGACAAACGTGAACGCGGGAATCATATTCATCATCTTTTCCATGGCTGTGGCCGTGTTTGAATCCATCATGCCTTGATAGGCTTCCTGAGTGCTTTTCACCATCTGCGCTATCATGTCGGGGTTTATTACAAGAAGCTGCAGCATGGTGAATCCTGACACCAGAATCGAAGAAAACAAAGCTATTTTCTGTCCATAGCGCTGGAGTTCCGGGTAACCGACCTTGACGTTGTTGTGGAATCGTTCCAAAAGGTACTTGAAAGCGATCACGCACGCCACGATCTTGACAACTTTTAAGATGAAGTTCAATATGCCCACGAAGACACCTGTGCCACCTAACAGCAGTGGCAGTGACGGCAGATAATCCACCGCTATCGTGAACACACCCATCACAAGTCCGGCCAAAGCGGCGCTGTTCCAGGAAACACTGGACGAAAACTCTTTCTTCATCGTTCTATCTCTTTAATATTTATGCAAAAATAGCAAAATATTTCGTATCTTTGCCCCTTGGCTAATAATATGGCTGGCCAAGTTCAAGTACTTGGTCTGTAAATACTGGTCAGACCAATTTATTTTAGTTTTTTGTATGATTAACATTACATTTCCTGACGGTAGTGTCAGGGCCTTCGAGAAAGGCGTTACAGGTTATGAGATAGCCAAGAGCATCAGCCCGAGGCTTGCGGAGGAAGTTTTGGCGGTGGCCGTGAAGCCTGCGACCGACACGACTGTCGGCAAGGGAGTCACCTACGACCTCAACCGTCCTATCGAAGAGGACAGCTCGATCGTCCTTTTGAAGTGGGACGACGACGAAGGAAAGAGAGTTTTCTGGCACTCCTCATCACACTTGATGGCGGAGGCCCTTGAGGACATATTCCCTGGCGTTAAGTTCGGAATCGGACCTGCCATCGAGAACGGATTCTACTATGATGTGGATCTGGGCGGCCGTCAGATCACCGACGCTGATTTCGCCAAGGTCGAGAAGAGAATGCTTGAGCTGGCCCGCGAGAAGCAGGACTTCGTCCGTCAGGACGTGTCCAAGGCCGACGCTCTCAAGCACTTCGAGGAGACTGGTGACAAGTACAAGTGCGAGCTCATCAGCGAACTCGCCGACGGCACCATCACCTACTACACCAACGGCCATTTCACCGACCTCTGCCGCGGACCTCACCTGCGCAACACCGAGGTGATCAAGGCCGTCAAGCTGACCGCCATCGCAGGTGCCTACTGGCGCGGCGATGAGAAGCGCGAGCAACTCACCAGAATCTACGGCATCACCT
>OJJV01000062.1_pt1 | contig 130833 bp, 119 predicted proteins | sample 1596391 | NCBI WGS metagenome assembly OJJV01 (sample SAMEA4350164, study PRJEB24818) | metagenome | biome: human; feature: gut; material: faeces | place: Denmark | collected 2013-09
GTATAATAATGACTGAGCAATCCAACTACTCATAGTATATCCTGAATTGCTCATCCTGTCAAGGGGCATGAGTAGTTGTACACGAAAAAGTTACATCTTTTGAGCAGTTCAAATGGACAGGCATTTATGCTGCCGAAGATCATCCGTACCGGCATACACCGGTATGAGGGAACAGGAGTGAGAAAAACGGAAATGGCTACACAGTACAGAAAAGCATACGTCCCGGTTACGCTGGATGTGGACAAGGAGGGGGCAATCCTCCCTCGCCTTATCTGGTGGGACAACGGTGTAATCTTTCAAATCGACCAGATTCTATACAAATGCCGCGCCACATCCAAAAAGGTTGGGGGCGGAGGCATCCGTTACACAGTTCAGATTCGCGGAAAGGAGTCATTTCTTTTTCACGAAGGAGACAAGTGGTTCGTCGAAGCAAAGGAGGACAACTGCTCATGATTTTATCCCAGCGCCAACTTGAAGAAATTGCAGCCTCAACAACGAAGGACTTCAACCGGTTCTTTTTCGGGGATGAGGCTGACAAGCCCGACCGATCAGCTTTGCCAACACCCATTGATCAGTTTGCAAAGAATTATCTCGGTCTTCGCGTATCATTCGCCCGTCTCTCGCCGGATGGAAGCATCTGCGGTGTCACTGCCTACACCGACACCGAGTACAAGATCACGGAGCTTGGCATTACGCGTACACTGGCTTTGAAGCGTAATCAAATTATCTTGGACGAGAGCTTCATTCGATCCGGCAACGTGCAGCGGCTCTGTGCCAAGCGAAGATTTACCCTTGCCCACGAGTGCGTCCATCAGATTCTCTTCCAACTGGAATCGGAAGAGGTAAAGGCATCCTGCGAAATGAGATATTCCGCACGGACAGCCTATACGCCGCGAGAGCTGAAAACCCGCGAGGACTGGAACGAGTGGCAAGCAAATGTCTTGGGCGCGGCGATCCTGCTTCCTCAGAAAGAGGTTGATCTGGCGATGTGCCAGTTTGCGGAAACGCCGCTGATTAATTACGAGGGGAGGTATTCGTATCATGATCACTTAACGCTGCGCCTTTTCTGCCGGTTGTTCGGTGTCTCCAAGACAACGGCGTCTATCCGCCTTCGTCAGCTCGGCTATATGGTAGACCGACCGTTCAGCGAGTATGTTGATCCGTTGGAGGTGTGGGAATGAAGAGAGCATCCATTCGGGTTCAGGAATCGACGCCGGAGCTGATCGAAAAAATCCGCAGGGCAAGAGTTGCCATTTCCCAGCAGAAGCCCAGATACCTGAAATGCCCATATTGTCAGCATAATGCCATTGCTGTCTACGAGGACACGAGAGGTCATGCGACAGCATAAAGCGCCGTACTCTGTGGGTGATATTGCTCAACGCGCGCGGCACGTCCTCACCTTTTGGACTTGGAAAAATAAACGAATTTTCTTTCGCGTTAGGATGCTCCGCCGCACGATAACGTTTCAGCTCTTCGGCGACAAACGGAATTATTGGAATTGTGCGCATACTCTCGTCTGTTTTAGGTGTTTCAACCTTTAGGCCGTTTTCTTTCGTATATGTAATGTTGCGGTTAATGTCAATTGTACATCTGTTGAAATCAATATCATGCCACTGAAGCCCTAACAACTCGCCGCGCCGCAAGCCGCTTGTAATTAGCAAATAAAGCATACACTTGAAATCAGCGGGCTGCTGCGGCAACAATGCGAAAAACTTTTTGGCCTCATCAGGCTTGAGCGAGCGCGCACACCTTCTTTTTCGTTAGTTTTGGACAATCAATTTTGCGCATGGGATTTTTCAATATATATTCCTCATCTTCCGCATAGTTGAATATCAAAACAAGAATACAGTACGAATGGCGCACGGTTTTGTCTGAGATAGGATTGCCACGCTGTGTGCGGCACGTCATCCGCAAATAAATCAAAAATTTCTGTATGTCAGTTGACGTGATTTCCTGAATGTATTTGCCTTTGAAATGCTCAATAATGCGCTTTAGCGCGGCACGATAAAATTCAACCGTTGACTGCTTGTGCTCGCCGTCATTGATGCACAGCGGGAACCACACGTCATTTACGAACTGCGCAAATTCAGTTCGTTTGCTGTCAATCTCACGTCCCCGCACGCGTTCGGGCTGTTTGACATCTATTTCGTATTCAGTGCGGGCTTCTCTCTCCCACTGTGCTGCCGCCCTCTCTGCGGCCTTGCGTGCTCTTGAAGGAATAAGTCCGTCAGGGACGTGCCACGTTGCGTAGCGCAATATCTGTTTTCCATCGTCCGTCCTGCCGACACATGCCTTGAATTTGTAAGCCACGATTTTGCCGTTCATGCTTTTTGGTGTGATAGTTGCCATTTTTCCATCCTTTCTAACGCAGTCACAGCAAGCATTTCAGCGGCTTTTGTGTTCCCATTTGTGTTCCTTTTGCACATTATGGCAGAAATACGCCCTATAAGTCAGAAAATGCCATCACGCCCACGTGAACTTTCACACCCAAAACAAAAAGAAAAAGCGCCGAAACCTAACGATTTCAGCACTTTTGAAGCTGGTGCGCGAGGCGGGACTTGAACCCGCACGCCCGGAGTGAGCACTAGAACCTGAATCTAGCGAGTCTGCCAATTCCACCACTCGCGCATCTCTATAACGCCTGATTATAATAGCATCTGCCCGCCCCTTTGTCAAGAACAAATTTTATATTTTTCCGCTTTACTTTGACTTGATGCGATGGTATATTTTATATATCAAAACAAAAACGGGGGTATCTGTATGTATATCGACCGACCCGCGCTCAAGCGCCGTGCGAAAGATCTTATAAGCACCTCAAAGCCGCAGCCGATCGTTGTCGGACTTGTGTATGTTCTGCTCATCCTGCTTATTACGTGGCTGTCCGGAAAAATGTCCGGCCTTGTATTTTCGACAAATGAACTGATCGAATACAGCAATTACGTCGCCCAGGGCGATGTCGATTCGGCCATGTACCTTATCAGCAGCCATCTCCCGAGCTCCGGTATGAGCTTTGTCGGTCTGCTGCTGAACATCATCAGCATGATCCTCAGCGCGGGCTTCGTCATATTCCTGCTCAACACCATCCGAATGAAGGAAGCCTGCTTCGGCAACCTGCTCGACGGCTTCGGAATGTTCTTCCGCATCATCTGGCTAGACATCCTCCAGACTGTGTTCATCACGCTGTGGTCGCTGCTGTTCATCGTCCCCGGCATAATCGCCGCGTACCGCTACCGGCTAGCGTTGTACCTGCTGCTGGATCATCCGGAGATGTCGGCGATGGACTGCATACGCGAGAGCAAGCGCATTATGAGCGGCAATAAGGGGCAGCTTTTTGTCCTTGACCTGAGCTTTATAGGCTGGTGGATACTGGCTGGCATCCCCATAGTCGGCCTGTTCGTGCGCGTATGGGTCGTTCCGTACACCCAGATGACCTACGCTCTGTACTACACCACGCTTACCGGCACGAACGCGCCCGGCGCAATTCCGGGAGACGGCAGCGCGCAGGACGAACCGCACGAGGAGCATCCTTGGGAGAACTGATCCCGCTGAAATTAATACTAAAAAACTGTCTGCATGTTTTATGCAGGCAGTTTTTTATATAACCCTCTTGACAAAGAAAAAAGTTGTAGTATCGTCTAATCAAAATGGTTGACACTACAACCAAGTTGGAGACGCTTATGGATATTACCGAAAGGAAGATTACAAAAATAGCGCGGGAGGTCAGTAAATTCACCGTGCGGCAGCTGCGCGAGGAGGGGGTAGGTGCGTCGGAATTTGACGTGATACACGCCGTGCGCAAAAACCCCGGCATCACGCAGGCCGGAGTGTGCCGCATCACCGGCCTTGATAAGGGCGCGGTCGCGCGGCAGGCGGCGAACCTTGAGGCGAAGGGCTACATCGTCCGCAAAGATAACGAGGACGACGGCAGGAGCCGCAGACTCTATGCGACGGAGAAAGCGGAGGGGCTGAAAAGCTCAAAGGCGCAGATCGAGACGCGCTTTTACGAATGGCTGCTGGAGCCGCTGGATGATGCCGACGCTGCGGAGTTTGCGCGCATACTCGACGTGCTTTACCGCCGCTGCAAGGCCGAGAGCAAGGCGGATTTTTCTGAAATGACCGGTATATTGAAAGGCGTAGACGAAAATGAAAGAGAATAAAAAGAAGCTGTCACAGGCGATGCTGTTTATAATCCTGTTCGGGATAGTGAGCCTTTTTTCAGATATGACTCACGAGGGCGCGTCCAGCATCCGCGGCGCGTACCTGTCGCTTTTGGGCGCGTCGGCGGCGACGATCGGCTTCGTGTCGGGTCTCGGTGAGCTTATCGGGTACTCGATGCGCTATGTTTTCGGCAAGCTCACGGACAAGACGAAGCACTATTGGCCGATGACCATCCTTGGCTATATTCTGGACGTCCTCGCGGTTCCGGCGCTCGCGCTGGTGGGCGAGCGCGGCTGGATCGCGGCCTGCGCGCTGCTGGTCATCCAGCGCATGGGCAAGGCGATAAAGAAGCCGGCAAAGGATACGATAATGTCTTTTGCGGCGTCTCAGGAGGGCGTCGGTAAGAGCTTCGGAATACAGGAAGTGCTCGACCAGATAGGCGCGTTCCTCGGCCCCGTGCTGCTGTATCTCGTGATGCTGTTCAAGATCGACGGCACGACCTTTGAGGTGTATTCCACCTGCTTTGCCGTTCTGGCAATCCCAGGGGTCGTGACGCTGATACTGCTCATCATCACGCGCTATAAATTCCCGAATCCGGAGCACTTCGAGCCGGAACCGAGGGAATATATACCGTTCAAGATGAAGAAGGAGTTCGTGCTCTATATCGCGGGTATAAGCCTGTTTGCCTTTGGTTTTATCGACTATTCGATCATAATCATGCACGTTTCGCGTACCTACGCCCATCTGAGCAGCGGCCTTGCGGAGACCGGCTCGCTCGTCACGACCGGCACTCTGCCGCTGCTGTATGCGGGGGCAATGCTGGTAGATGCAGTGGCGGCGCTTGTGTTCGGACTGATGTACGACAAGCGCGGCGTGCGCGCGCTGGTGTGGTCAACGCTCATATCCGCGCCGTTTGCGGTGTTTGTGTTCATGTTTGACTCCGTGCCGATGCTGTTGCTCGGCGTGGCGCTCTGGGGCGTTGGCATGGGCGCGCAGGAATCGATTCTCAAGGCCGCGGTCACAAGCATGGTGCCGAAAACGAGCCGCGCCACGGGCTACGGCATCTTTGAGTGCTCATTCGGCGCGTTCTGGTTCCTAGGCAGTTGGCTGCTCGGCGTGCTCTATGACGTGAGCATCCCCGCCATGGTCGCGGTGTCGGTCGCGGCGCAGCTTGCGGCGATCCCGCTTTACATCGCTTCGTCCAGACTCAGAAAGAAGCAGGCGGAGCAGAGCTGAGGGCGATTTAATATATCACTTGATTTCTTGCCGGAGTTAGTATATATTATAAGCAGAGACAGCGATGAAGCTACTTAAATTTGAGTCAGCGGTATTACCGCGCGGAGGAACATTATGAGCGAAGATTTCGGCAGCGATTTTATCACTATCGTGGATGACGACGGCACCGAGTTTGAACTTGAAGTGCTTGACACTATGGATTATAACGGGGAAACCTATAAGGCTTTCCTTCCTGCGGATATGGACGAGAACGATCCGGATTACGGCATGATAATCCTGCGTTCGGTGCTTGACGAGTCCGGCGAGGAGATTTTCGAGTCTATCGACGACGAAGCTCAGCTTCAGGACGTGTATGAGCACTTCATGGTTCTCCTCTTCGACGACGAGGACGAGAGCGAGAACGGGGAAGAGGAATAATCCTCACCCACGGTATTTTCCCGCCCGATACGGCATAGAATATACTATACCGCGGACGGGGACTTGTACAGAAAAACGGTTCCTGCTGTGTTCGTGCTGTCCGATCACGGACTTCACGGCCCATTAAACCCACATTCCTTATAAGGGATGCCGACTTGAATCTGCGGATTGCAGGCCTCCCGGCACAGGCCGGACGTTGGAAGCAGCGAAACAGAACTTAGGCGACCCACCTGCTAATTTGTGCAGGTTATAATTGGGCCGGCACGGCATCTGCGGGACACTCCGGCAGCTTTTGCTGCCGGAGCTTTTTATACCAGATAGGAGATAGATATGATACAACTTCTGCTCGCGGTCATATATCTTGCGTTTATAAGCCTCGGCCTGCCGGACTCCCTGCTGGGCGCAGCGTGGCCGAGCATTTATCCGGAACTGAACGTTCCAGTGTCGTACGCCGGAGCGATATCGATGACCATCGCGGCGGGCACGATAGTTTCAAGCCTTATGAGCGAGCGGCTGACGCGCCGCTTCGGGACTGGGCTTGTCACGGCGGTAAGCGTTGCGATGACAGCGGCGGCGCTCTTCGGCTTTTCGATAAGCGGGGGATTTGCCATGCTTATCATCTTTGCGATACCATACGGGCTTGGCGCTGGGAGCGTGGATGCCTCGCTGAATAACTACGTCGCCCTCCATTACGCCAGCCGCCACATGAGCTGGCTGCACTGCATGTGGGGCGTCGGCGCGTCCGTCGGGCCGCTGATAATGAGCGCCGCGCTGACCGCAGGGCGCGGGTGGCAGAGCGGGTACAGAGACATCTCATATATCCAGCTCGGCCTGACGCTGATCCTGCTGATCAGCCTGCCGCTGTGGAAAAAGCCGCAGTCGGCGCATGAGGGTGAGACGGCGCGCGCCCTGAGCCTGCGCGAGATCGTGAGCATCCGCGGGGCGAAGGAGGTAATGCTGTGCTTCTTCTGCTACTGCGCGCTGGAGCAGACAGCCGGACTCTGGGCAGGGAGCTATCTTGTGCTGACGCGCGGAGTGGACGCGGAGACTGCGGCAAGCTTTGCAGGGCTGTATTTCATAGGGATAACCGCGGGGCGCGCGGTAAACGGCTTTATGACGCTGCGCTTTTCTGACCGCAGCCTGGTCAGAGCGGGAGAGGTTCTTATCGCGGTGGGGACGCTTATGCTGTTCCTGCCAGCGCAGAAGGTCGCGCTTGCGGGCTTCATGCTGCTCGGGATCGGCTCCGCGCCGATATACCCCAGCATAATACACTCGACTCCGGCGCACTTCGGCGCCGAGAGATCACAGGCTATAATCGGCGTGCAGATGGCGAGCGCCTATGTCGGGACATGCCTGATGCCGCCGCTCTTTGGCCTGCTCGCCGGATATATCGGGGCTTGGCTGCTGCCGGTGTACATCGCCGCGCTGCTTGCGCTGATGGCGGTAATGTTCGAGCGCCTTGAAAAGAAAACAAGCAAACCCGCCTGAAACTTCAGGCGGGTTTGATATTATGCCGGTATCCGCTTTATCAGCTGCGGCGCGAGGAATACGCAGGCGGCGATCTTCAGCGCGTCGCCGGGGAGGAAGATAAGCATCCCGTCCCGGATGAGCCGCCAGAAGGGGAGCGGCGTCCCACGGTAGACGCCGAATATGAGCGCCATGTACGGCAGCCCCACCAGATACAGCACACCTAGACCGGCGGCACAGGCGAGGGCGATACGCGCGGGGCGTTTGCAGCCGCCGCAGAGCCGGCCTGTCACATATGCCGCAGGGATAAGGCCGAGCAGGAAGCCGAATGATGGGTAGAAGATGTAGCCTGCCCCGCCGCCGGCGGAGAAGATAGGCAGACCTGCCAGACCGAGCAGAACATATATCGCCTGCGATGCCGCGCCCCAGCGCGCGCCGAGAACCAGCCCCGCCATTGCCGTGAAGAAAAATTGCAGCGTGATGGAGGAGAGCGCGAAGGGGATGCGTATAAACGCGCCGACGGCGGTGAGCGCGGCGAACACCGCGCAGCGCAGCAGCATACGTGTATTGGTTTTACTCATGTTTTTCACCTGCGTTTTCAATTATTCATAACCGCCTTTATTTATACCATGCCCGCAGTGAAAAAACAATTGTGGTATGTTACAAAAAACGCGAGGGATTTATATAGCAGCACCGCCTTGGCTTCCTCTGACGAGGGAGGCAAGGGCTGCTATACTAACTCAAAAATCAAAACCCGTAAGCTAATTAAGCTTACGGGTTCATTTTTTTTACTTGCCGAGCCAGATCATATCGCGGCTGATGTCCTTGAGCGAGGCCGCGCCGCACATGGTCATCGTCGATTTAAGCTCGCCGACGAGCTTGTTCATGTAGACCTTGAAGCCCTCTTGGCCACCGCCGTAGATCATCGTGAGCATGGGGCGGCCGATCAGCACGCCGTCCGCACCCAGCGCGATCGCGCGGAACACATCAACGCCGGAGCGGATGCCGCCATCGACCAGTATCGTGATCTTGCCCTTGACGGCCTCAGCTATCGCGGGCAGGACTTCCGCCGTGGAGGGGACGCCGCCCTGAACGCGCCCGCCGTGGTTGGAGACGACTATGGCCTTCGCGCCAGCCTCGACGGCCTTCAGCGCGCCCGCCGGAGTCATTATGCCCTTGATGATGAACGGCATCTTTGCGTAGCCGATTATCTCGCGCATCTCCTCAACGGTCTTGCTGCCGGCATTGGGATTCATGGCCTTGAGGAAGGGGAGACCAGCGCCGTCGATGTCCATCGCCGCGGCAAATATGCCCTTGGAGTTGAGAATGTCGAGCTTTTCGAACACGGCTTCCTTGTTCCACGGCTTGATGGTCGGGCATCCCATGCCGCCGGCCTTGACCATATCGTCGGATGCGGCCTTCATTATGTCGGGATCGACGCCGTCGCCGGTCAGAGCCATGACGCCATATTCCGCGGCGGCCTTGACGAGGATGGCGTTATACTGCTGATCCTTGTACTTCGGGCCGTAGTGCAGATCGACGGCGCCGAGGGGAGCGGCGAAGATCGGCGCGGAGAAGCGATGACCGAACATCTCAAAGGAGACGTCGGGATCGGCGAAGTTCTGGCAGAGCGTGTCCATGTTGACGCATATCTCCTGCCACTTGTCATAGTTGCGCGCCGCGGCGTTGCCGGGGAACTTGCAGCCGGGGCCGGGCATGGTGTTGCCGCAGGCGCGGCCGTTGCAGACGGGACATGCCTTGCAGTATGGGCCTACGCACTCGCGTGCGGCGCTGAGAATCTCGTTGTAATCCATGTTGCACCTCTTCATTTTATTTTTTCGGGGTTAGTATCGGTTAACAAGGGCAGACACGCCTGACAGTGCGTCTTTCCGTCTCGTCAGAAGAAGCTTGCACCGTTCCGCTTCCGCCTCGCGACAAAAGCTGCACTCTGCAATCTCCTTCTTCCTCCTCAAATCAAACCCACTTCGTTGGGCTTTGATTTGAATTATAGAAGGGCGGTAGCCCGTCTGCGCCTCAAAAAGCAAAAATCACTCAAAAATCCATCCCTGTCAGGTGCTCAGCAGTTTTGACGGAGCATAAATGTGGCCAGACGATGAAAAGGCCGCAGAGAATATTTGCTGTATTGTCAAGGACTTTGAAGAAGTATGGGCGCATTTCTGCCTGTCAAAACCGTGTTTGCCCCTGTCAACCGATACTAAAGATAACTCAATTATCCGACTTTTCCACTGAAATGTCAACTCCGGTGAGGTCAAAATCCGGTATCATCTCGTCGGTCGCGGAGTCCGGCTCCTGCCAGTAGCCGTTTGCAATGCCGTGCCGCTCCATGTAGCCGATGAGCCGCGCGTTCGTCCGCGCGTCGATGCGTTTCATAAGCTCCGGAAACTTCATCAGCCCAGGCATCGGCGTGTACTGGCTCATCAGCGAAAACAGAACGCCGTTTTCGGGGAACTCATCCTCGATGAAGTTCATGACTTCCTTTGCGTTCAGCTCCTGACCCGGGAGAATGAGGTGACGTATCAGCACGCCGGAGCGCAGGATGCCGTCCTCACCCATGACGTAGGCTCCGGTCTGGCGGTACATCTCGCGTATGGCGGCCATGGCGACTTCGGGGTAGTCCGCCGCGGCGGAGTAGCGGCGGGCAAGCTCCGCGTCGGAATACTTGAAGTCCGGCATGTAGATTTGAACAAGTCCGTCAAGCATACGCAGTGTCTCCACGCTGTCATAGCCGGAGCTGTTCCAGACCACGGGGATGCCCAGCTCAAGTCCGGAGAGCGCTTCGGCAAGCTGCCTTGCGTAATGGCTCGGCGTCACGAGGTTTATGTTGTGCGCGCCCTCGTCGCGCAGACGGAGCATCACGTCCCGCAACTGCGGCACGGTCAGAGTCCTGCCGCCCTGTCCGCGGCTTATATCGTGGTTCTGGCAGAAGACGCAGCGGAGGTTGCAGCCGGTGAAAAATATGGCGCCGGAACCGCGCGTACCGCTGATGCATGGCTCCTCGCCGAAGTGCGGCGCGGCGCGCGCGACGCGGGGCAGAGCCGGACTCATGCAGACGCCGGAGCCCTTTTCGTCAGTCCTGCGCGCCCCGCAGCGGCGCGGACAGTCATTACATATATAATCCATAACTTTTTCACCATAAAAGAGAGATTTGACAATAAAATATCATATGCAAAATGACAATAAAAGCCCTCTTTGCAATACCGATTATACCGCAGTTTTGTGTATAATGCAAGAAATCGCAAAATTCGTAAAAAAGTGCATGATTTTTCTGATTTTTGTGCTAAAATGATTTTGAACTGTGGGAAGTAATGCTCATCGGCAGCCAACGGGAGATTCGGCGAAGGGAAGCGGGACACAATGGTGAACATAGTTTTGGTCGAGCCGGAGATACCGCACAATACCGGAGCCATCGCGCGCACCTGCGCCGCCACCGGAGCAAGACTTCATCTCATAAAACCGCTTGGGTTTGACATCTCGGACAAGGCGGTCAAGCGCTGCGGGCTGGACTACTGGTATCTTGTCGATATTTCGGTATACGAGAATATTGACGAGTACTTCGCAAAAAATGGAGACAGTAGGCTCTATCTTGCAACCACCAAAGCGCCGCGGGCGTACAGCGAAGCCGATCTGAGCGGCGATGTGACGCTGATGTTCGGCAAGGAGACGGCGGGACTTCCCGAATGGCTGCGCGAAAAGTACCGTGACAGCTGCATCCGTATCCCCATGATAAGTGAGGCTCGGAGTCTGAATCTCTCAAACTCCGTTGCTATATTGACCTATGAAGCGCTCCGGCAGCAGGGCTTTCCCGGGCTGCTCGGCGTCGGCTCCATGGGTCAGGATTAAATGCATATAATTTTTAAGGAGGATAAACCATGAATTACAACAAAAAGACTGTTTACGATGTAGACGTGAACGGAAAAAAGGTTCTGCTCCGCTGCGATTTCAACGTTCCCCAGAACAAGGAGACCGGTGAGATCACCAGCGACAAGCGTATTGTCGCTGCCATTCCTACTATTAAATATCTGCTCGAGCACGGCGCTGCCGTCATTGCCTGCTCCCACCTCGGCAAGCCCAAGGGCGAGTGGAAGACCAAGCTGACTCTTGCGCCCGTCGCAAAGAGACTTTCCGAGCTTCTGGGTCAGGAAGTCATCTTCGCTTCCGACATCATCGGCGAGGACGCACAGGCCAAGGCTGCCGCTCTCAAGCCGGGTCAGATCATGCTGCTTGAGAACCTGCGCTTCGACATCCGCGAGGAGAAGAACGGCGCAGACTTCGCAAAGGCGCTGGCCAACATGGCCGACATCTTCGTGTCCGACGCGTTCGGCACCGTCCATAGAGCGCACGCCTCCACCGCAGGCGTCGCAGCTTACCTGCCCGCTTACTCTGGCCTGCTGGTCGACAAGGAGCTGAGCATCATGGGCAAGGCTCTGGCAGATCCTGAGCGCCCCTTCGTCGCAGTCCTCGGCGGCGCAAAGGTCTCCGATAAGCTCAACGTTATCAACAACCTCCTTGACAAGGTCGACACCCTCATCATCGGCGGCGGTATGGCTTACACCTTCGTGGCCGCAAAGGGCTACGGCATCGGCAAGTCCCTGTTCGACGCAGAGAAGGTCGATTACTGCAAGAAGATGCTCGAAAAGGCCGAGGAGAAGGGCGTCAAGCTCCTTCTGCCGGTTGACACCGTCGTTGCGAAGGACTTCCCCGATCCCATCGACGGCGAGATCGAGGTCAAGACCGTTGACGTCACCGCTATCCCCGATGATATGGAAGGTCTCGACATCGGCGAGAAGACCCGCGCCCTGTTCGCGGACGCCGTGAAGAGCGCAAAGACCGTCGTCTGGAACGGCCCCATGGGCGTGTTCGAGAACCCGACCCTCGCAAAGGGCACCATCGCGGTTGCTCAGGCTCTTGTTGACAGCGACGCCGTGACCATCGTCGGCGGCGGCGACAGCGCGGCGGCAGTCGAGAAGCTCGGCTTCGCCTCCAAGATCACCCACATCTCCACCGGCGGCGGCGCATCCCTTGAGTTCCTCGAGGGCAAGGAGCTGCCGGGCGTGGCCTGCCTGCTCGATAAGTAAGAACTCCTCAAATGCCTCCCCCAAAACGGGAGAGACCAACGAGAATAAGATAATTCTTCACGAAAAGGAGAAATACAAATGAACAGAAAGTACCGTAAAACTGTTATCGCCGGCAACTGGAAGATGAACATGCTCGCCTCTGAAATCAAGCCCTTCATGGAAGAGCTGCGCGCGGCCATGCCGGCTCCCAGAGCCTGCGACGTCGTTCTCTGCACTCCGGCAGTTATGATCCCCACCATGGTCAAGGCCGGTAAGGAAGCCAAGGTCGCCGCCGGCGGACAGGACGTCAGCAAGTTCGACAAGGGCGCATACACCGGAGAGGTCTCCGCGAGCCAGCTCCAGGACATCGGCGCAAAGTACTGCATCGTCGGCCACTCCGAGCGCCGCCAGTACCACGGCGAGGACGATATGCTCGTCAACGCCAAGGCCAAAGCACTGCTCGCCAAGGGCATCATGCCCATCATCTGCGTCGGCGAAAGCCTTGAGCAGCGCGAGATGGATCTGACCATGGAGTACGTTGCATATCAGGTCAAGGCCGCTCTCAGCGGCATCGACGCGACTCAGCTCCGCCGCTGCATCATTGCCTATGAGCCTATCTGGGCGATCGGCACCGGCAAGACCGCTACCGCAGAGCAGGCGCAGGAAGTCTGCGAGGGCATCCGTGCCGTTATCCGCGGCATCTACGGCGCCCGTCCGGCACGCGCCATCTCCATCCTTTACGGCGGCAGCATGAACGCAAAGAACGCGGCCGAGCTGCTTGCACAGCCCGACATCGACGGCGGCCTCATCGGCGGCGCATCTCTCAAGCCCGTAGACTTCGCCACCATCATCGCGGCAACCAACCAGGAATAATAGAGGCGCAATAAGCTATGAGCAAAAAAGCAGTTCTTATAATCCTTGACGGCTACGGCATCGCTCCGGCCACTCCGGGCAACGCCATTACCACCGCCAAAAAGCCGAATCTGGATAAACTGTTCAGCGAGAATCCCTACACCCAGCTCCAGGCAAGCGGCCTTGAGGTCGGCCTGCCTAAGGGACAGATGGGCAACTCCGAGGTCGGACACACGAACATCGGCGCGGGCCGCGTCGTGTTCCAGATCCTGCCCAAGATAAGCCAGGAGATCGAGAACGGCAAGTTCTTCCAGAACCCCGTGTATATCAAGGCTATGGACGATGCCAAGAACGGCGGCCACGCGCTGCACGTCATGGGGCTTCTCTCCACCGGCGGCGTGCACAGCCACCTGCACCACATCTTTGCGGCGCTCGATATGGCTAAGCAGCGCGGCGTTGAGAAGGTCTATGTCCATTGCTTCCTCGACGGACGCGACGTCCCGCCCAAGAGCGGCGCGGGCTTTGTCAAGGAGCTTCAGGAAAAGTGCGATGAGCTCGGCAACGCCAAGATCGCCACTCTTCAGGGACGCTTCTGGGGCATGGATCGTGACAAGCGCTGGGATCGCGTAGAGAAGGGCTATAACGCCATCGTTTGCGGCGAAGGCGTCAGAGATGACGATGCCGTCCACGCCGTCGAGCAGAGCTATGCCGAGGACAAGACCGACGAGTTCGTCGAGCCTGTCGTCGTCTGCCCGGAGGGCGTTATCAATCAGGGCGACAGCGTGATATTCATGAACTTCCGCCCCGACCGCGCACGCGAGATGACCTGGGCGCTGAACCTGCCTGATTTCGACGGCTTCGCCCGCAAGAAGACCGTTTGCCCCCTCAGCTACGTCTGCACCGCGCAGTACGACGAGACTCTGCCTCTGCCGATCGCGTACCCGCCTGAAGTCATCGAGAACACGCTCGGCGACTATGTCAGCGCGCACGGCCTGAAGCAGTTCCGCCTCGCCGAGACTGAGAAGTATGCTCACGTCACCTTCTTCTTCAACGGCGGCGTTGAGAAGCAGTGCGAGGGCGAGGATCGCTGCCTTGTCCCGTCTCCGAAAGAGTTCCCGACCTATGACCTCATCCCGCAGATGAGCGCCGAAAAGGTCGCCGACAAGTGCGTCGAAGCCATCGCTTCCGAGAAGTACGACCTTATCGTCACGAACTTCGCCAACTGCGACATGGTCGGCCACACCGGCGTTATGGCCGCAGCCGTCAAGGCGGTCGAGACCGTGGACGCCTGCATGGGACGCATAGTCGCCGAGGTTGCAAAGCATGATGACGTCGTGCTCGTCGTTACCGCCGACCACGGCAATGCCGACTGCATGTTCGACGAGACCGGCAAGGTCAACACCGCCCACACCACCAACCCCGTCCCCTTCGCCGTGTGCGAAAAGGGCCTGGAGCTGAAGGACGGAGGCAAGCTTGCCGACATCGCGCCGACTATCCTGCGCATCATGGGTCTGCCGCAGCCTGCGGAAATGACCGGCGAGTGCCTGATAAAATAATTTTACGATCGACCGCCGGACGGCTCCGGCAGTCCGGCGGTTGAGATATAGTTTCCAAATTTATTTCAGATAGAAGGGAGATCGCTATGATCTATACCACCGAAGTACAGCATATGTGTCCGGTCGCAAAGGGCGCATACCATGGCCCCGCACCCATTCCCGAAGAGGGCAAGTGGGTTCAGGCAAAAGAAATTTCTGACATTTCCGGCTTCACCCACGGTATCGGCTGGTGCGCACCCCAGCAGGGCGCCTGCAAGCTGACCCTGAACATCAAAAACGGCATCATCGAGGAAGCTCTGATCGAGACCATCGGCTGCTCCGGCATGACCCATTCCGCCGCTATGGCGTCCGAGATCCTCATCGGCAAGACCATTCTTGAGGCTCTGAACACCGACCTCGTCTGCGACGCTATCAACACCGCAATGCGCGAGCTGTTCCTCCAGATCGTCTACGGCCGCAGCCAGTCCGCCTTCTCCGAGGACGGCCTTGCAGTCGGCGCATCCATGGAGGATCTCGGCAAGGGTCTGCGCTCCCAGGTCGGCACCATGTTTGCCACCAAGGAGAAGGGTCCCCGCTACCTCGAGCTCACCGAGGGCTATGTCACCCGCATCGCACTCAACGCAGACGGCGAGATAATCGGCTACGAGTTTGTCTCCCTCGGCAAGATGATGGACTTCATCAAGAAGGGCATCGACGCAAACGAGGCGCTTGAGAAGGCAAAGGGTCACTACGGTCAGTTTGACTCCGCCGCAAAGTACATAGACCCGCGTCAGGAATAAGAGAAGGAGGACAATTTAATGGCTCTGTTTGAAAATTACGAGAGAAGAATAGACAAGATAAACGGCGTCCTCGCTCAGTACGGCATCGGCTCTGTCGAAGAGTGCAGAGAGATGTGCAAGGCCAAGGGCTTTGACCCCTATGAGATAGCGGCGGGCATCCAGCCCATCTGCTTTGAGAACGTCCGCTGGGCATACTGCGTAGGCGCTGCCATCGCAATGAAGTCCGGCGTCAAGAATGCTGCCGAAGCCGCAAAGATGATCGGCGTCGGCCTCCAGAGCTTCTGCCTCGACGGTTCCGTCGCGGACGACCGCAAGGTCGGCCTTGGCCACGGCAACCTCGGCGCAATGCTGCTGAGCGATGATACCAAGTGCTTCGCATTCCTCGCCGGCCACGAATCCTTCGCCGCCGCAGAGGGCGCTATCGGCATCGTCCGCAACGCCAACAAGGCTCGCAAGGAGCCGCTGCGCGTTATCCTCAACGGCCTCGGCAAGGACGCAGCCCAGATCATTTCCCGTATCAACGGCTTCACCTATGTCCAGACCCAGTTTGATTACTACACCGGCGAGCTGAAGATCGTCCGCGAGATCCGCTACTCCGAGGGCGAGCGCGCCAACGTCCGCTGCTACGGCTGTGACGATGTCCGCGAGGGCGTTGCCATCATGCACTTCGAGGGCGTCGATGTCTCCATCACCGGCAACTCCACCAACCCCACACGCTTCCAGCATCCCGTTGCAGGCACCTACAAGAAGGAATGCATCGAGCAGGGCAAGAAGTACTTCTCCGTGGCGTCCGGCGGCGGCACCGGCCGTACCCTGCATCCGGACAACATGGCAGCCGGCCCCGCCTCCTACGGCATGACCGATACCATGGGCCGTATGCACTCCGACGCGCAGTTCGCGGGCTCCAGCTCCGTCCCCGCACACGTTGAGATGATGGGCTTCCTCGGCATGGGCAATAACCCCATGGTCGGCGCGACCGTCGCAGTCGCCGTCGCTACCGCCGAGGCAATGAAGAAGTAATCCGATTCAGCATAAATACGCAGAAAAGACGTCTGATTGAAAAATCAGGCGTCTTTTTCACAGGGAACAAAAACTGCGGCCATGAGATGTTTCTCATGGCCGCGTTAGCCTGTAGACAAAGCTGTCGGCAATGTATAGAATTGCATGGGGAGAGTGCAGAGAGGGAACGGGAGTCCCCTTTCTGCGTTCAATCCGAGCTTATTCAGGAGTATTCAAAAACACTCCTGAATAAGCTTTCAAGGCGTCGAGCTTTGCCGACGCCTTGAAAGCCTGAGTGCTTAACTCAGGCTTTAACTTACTGCGCCGGTTAAACGATGATTTTACCGTCGTAAAGCTTAATTTTTCTTCCGCACATATCGGCGTAGCGCTGCTCATGCGTCACAAGCAGCACAGTATTTCCGCGGCGGTTGACCGCGAGCAGCAGCTCCATGATCTCATCCGCCGCCTTTTTATCGAGATTTCCGGTGGGCTCGTCGGCGAGGAGAATAACCGGATTATTTATAAGCGCGCGGGCGATGGCGACGCGCTGACGCTGACCGCCCGACAGCTCCCCCGGAAGATGCTTCAGGCGCTTTTCGATGCCCAGAAAGCTTGCCAGCTCACGCAGCCTTGCCTTATCCGGTCTTTTGCCGTCCAGCAGCAGCGGCATGATGATGTTTTCCTCCGCCGTCAGAATTGGTATCAGGTTAAAGTCCTGAAAGATATAGCCTATCTTTTTCCTGCGTATTTTGGAGAGCGTTTCATCGTCGGCGGTGCAGACGTTCATGCCGCCCACCTCCACACTGCCGGAGCTGGGATGCTCGATGCCGCCTATCAGGTTCAAAAGAGTAGTCTTACCGGAGCCGGATTGCCCCACGATGGCGACAAGCTCACCCGGCGCTACAGTGAAGCTGATATTATCCACGGCGCGAATACTCTCGTCGCCCTGCCGAAATACCTTGCTGAGATTTTTTACTGTAACTGCATTCATCAAAACATCTCCTTTATTTATAGGGGACGCAGCACCCGTTTTAGCGTCTGGCGTATCGGATGCCGATAGCTTAGCAGCAGCAGAGCCGCCAGAGCCGCATAGGCTGCAAGCATGACGCCGTCAATGTGCAGCGGAGCGTTCTGCCATGCGCATAGCAGCGCCGTCAGCGGAAGACTGATTAAAAACGGCGCGGCAACGGCAATTGCGGCGGAAACCCCGGCCTGCCGTATATATGAGAGATACAGCGTCCTCTTTGACGCGCCGAGCCTGTGAAGAGAGCGGATAAGCGGGCGGCTGCCCTCAATGTAATCGCATAGCCGGACATAGATGATCAGCAGGATAAAGAGAAAGAGCGCCGAGAAGATATATGCCAGCAGGAGATACACGCCGGAGGACATTTCCCGCAAAAAATCCGCGCCCGACTGCCGATTCGTCAGCTGATACTCCGCGCCCGTGAAGCGCGCGAGCAGCGCTTCCTCCACCTGTGCGTTCATGGCGGGCTCGGTCAGAGCAATCTCAATGCCCGTTAGCGGCTCCGTGGCGATAATGTCCGCATACAGCTCGTCGCTTACATAGATATCCACTGACGAGCCGAAGGGCTCCGTGTCTGCCAGCGCCGTCACCGTCAGCGTGGTCACATCCTCCGGGGCGGGCTCAGTGGCAAAGCCGTCTGCATTGTAATACTTTTCGACCCGGCAGATACGCAGCACATCCCCGAGACGCTGCTCCCCCTTGCGGCTGACGGCAACCTCATACTTGGAAAGGGAATGCGCCGCCGCGTCGAGGCTGCTGTACTGCCGTATGCGCAGCGTAGACGCAAGCTCCGCCAGCGAGTCGGGCAGCAGGATGTAGTCCCTCGGCTCATAGACGAGCCGCGTCTGCTTCACGCCCTCCAGAGATGATATATATGCCGTATCCTCTGCCGAAAAGCCATTTCCGTCATAGGCGGAGCGGGAAATCCGCAAGCCCCATTCTTCCTCCGCGCCCGTGACCTGAACGGCAAGAGTGAGAATGTTAAAGAGCAGCAGAAACACAGCCATTACCGGAACGGACACCCGGAGACATGAGCGGAAGCTGCGGTTTGTGCGGCTGTGCCACAGTGCGCAGAGCGTTGCCGCCGGAGAGGAGCGCCGCAGAAGGGGCTTTCGAGCGCGTCTCAGAGCTTTTTCGCTTTCCGTGTCATTCAGCAGCACCCGCGCGGACTTGCGGCTGTAGCTATGCAGGCTTATACCGAGTGACAGCGCCAGCGCAACGAAGAAAACAAGGAGATGGAGAAGAATGTTCAGCGGCTCCACATGGAATATCAGCCAATCAAGACTGTCGTGCCGTATCTCAAGAAAGGCCGTGAACAGCGCCTTCAGCGATATTATGGAGAGCAGCACTGCGCATAGCGCCGCGAGCAGAAATACCGCCGCAAGCTCCACGGCAAAGATAATGCATATCTGCCTGCGCCCGGCTCCGCAGGCGCGGAGAGCTCCAACATCGGCGGAAAAGCGCCTCAGATGGTTTTGGTAAGCGGAGCGCAGCACCGATACCGACAGCAGGATGACCAGCACATTGACAAGCAGCAAAGCCCGCTGCCCCGAAATATAAGATGGGTCGTCGGATATCCCGTGGGCGTATTCGTAGCTGAACGAGCGCGGGTACAGAGCCTTGTTGCCCGAGGCCTCAATGCGCTTGCTAAGCTCGTTTTCAAAAGCGAGCCTGCTCTCCGGATCCTTCCATTCCTTGTCCGACAGAATGTGCATATAGATAGTGCCGTCACGGAAAACCGGCTCGGATAGCCCGGAGATGCCCTCAAAATACGGCAGCTCAGCCTCCGTTGCGTTTCCGATGTGGTATGTCTCGCCCGCAGAGCGGGTGAGCAGGAATTGCCGCGTGCCCCATGCGTTGCTGTCACGGTAGATGCATATCAATAGCGGCAGCAGAAACGCACAGCTAAGCACCGCAAGCAGCACCGCATGGCGGCGGGGAGTACGGGTAAAGGAGCGCCTGAGATAGAGAAGATATGACATATGATCGCCTCCCGTTCAATGTGAATTTATATAGAGGTGATGTTTCTTTGCGGAGAGAAATATTTAATAGCTTGCTAAAAATATATCATACGAGCCTTCATGCTGCAATAAAAAATCTGAGCCTGTAGACAAAGCTGTCGGCCAAGCGCGGCGAGATAGTCCACGTCCTCAAGGAAGCTGTCAAAGCTGGCGCGGTGGCAGGTCGGCAGCCATTCATAGGTCGCGGGATCTTCAACGTAATCAATACCGAAGCGGCACAGCGCACAGCACCAGTGCGCCTCCGCGTCTGTATCGTCCTCCGCTACGATGCGCTCATACACGCCGAGAGCCTTATCAAACTCGCCCGCGCGGCGAAAATGATTGCCGCGGTTAAAGGCTGCTGCGCGCTGCTCGTCGCTCACCTTGGGCAGGGTCATCGTACTGCCGCAGTATTCGCAGGTTCCGAAGGTCTTGTCGGCGGATATCTCCATGTCGCCGCCGCACATTTTGCATTTGATGATTGCCACTGTCTCTTCATCCCGATTTATTTATCTATGATCTTAATATGCTTTAGCGCGAATTCGAGACCGAGCGACATAAGCTCATTGCGGGTGCGCCCCGTCTCCGCCGCGATTTTATCTATATCGGCAAGCATTGCCTTCGTAATGCGCATAGAAATCACCGTTGATTCGCCCGAATATTTCTTTGGAGCTATTTCCAGTTTTGGATCTTCCATAGCAATCTTACCCCCTTAGCATGATGTTACTACATTTGTATCACGTTTTCAAGAAGTATTCACCATCTTTTTGGCAAAATTCCAGAAAATTTACTAAAACCTGCCCGCCGCAGGCAATGCTCGCAGTGATATTTTGTACGCTTTGCCCGAACGGGCGGCGGTTCGTAATGACTCAGAGCAAGAAAAAATCACCTGATCGGTGAATCAGGTGATTTTTCTGCGTCACGCGTATTTTCCGCGGACGGCGTTGTTTATCATGAACAGTGCGCGCAGCAGACGGCGGCGCTTTGTGATGAGCAGGCGGTATATCAGCCACTCCCTGCGGCTGAGAGTGGACATGTATTTGTTGTGCGCGTAATCGGGATAGTCGGTGGTGAACGAATCGAGCAGCTTGTCAAGCAGCTCGTCGTTGCAGTCCGCGGTCACGACGCGCAGCGACGAGGCGAGAAGAATGTGCTTAAGCGCCAGAAATTCGAGCTGTTCGCGGTACGCGTCATAGGAGCCGATGACTTTGAAATACTCCACAACATCGTCCATCGCGTCGATAATCTCAATGTTGCGGTCGGACTTTTTCGCGTTCGTTATGGAACCTGCGCGCTGGAGATAATTATACCAGCTCCGGCTCATATATTTTATGCGCTTCGCGGCGGTGTAGAGCTTCGTCGTCGTGCGCAGATCCTCGAACCACGCGCGGTCGGGGTAGCGTATACCGGTGGCGGCGAAAAGCTCACGCCGGTATATCTTGTTCCACGCGGCGGGCAGCTCGAACAGAAGCTCCGGATACTCATTCAGCGAGAACACGCTGCCGTCCGGACGGGCGGTTCCGGGCATTTTCTTCAGCACCTTTCCGCTCTCGTTGACGGAGAGTATATCGAAAATGCAGATATCAAAGCTACCGTCCAGCGCGGCTAGTATGGAACCGAGCGCGTCGGGGGAGAGGTAGTCGTCGCTGTCCACAAAGAGCAGGTAGTCTCCCATGGCGGCGTCAATGCCTGTGTTGCGTGCATGGCCAAGTCCGCCGTTCGGCGTGGTGATGATGCGGATGAGCGCGGGATAGCGCGCGGCGTAATCGGCGAGAATGTCCGGCGAGCCGTCGGTAGAGCCGTCGTTGACAAGGATGATCTCGTAGCCGCCGTCGCCGCAGATGAGCGAGTCAATGCACTTCGGCAGGTATTTTTCAACGTTATATACGGGTACGATTATGCTGAGCTTCAACATATGAACGCCCTCCTTTGGAATAAATACATTCTACCATCGGAGCACGAGCTTTTCAACATAAACCGCTCGGAGAATTTATGTTGCCAATGGGCGGCAAAATGGTGTATAATATATATTCAGTATGATCAGCTGACGGCAGCGGCGTATAGTCCGCGCGGCCTGATGGCTGATGGTAAATCCTGCAAAGGAGACTAGCCATGGGAAGCAAGAATAAAAGAAAGAATATGACGGAGTCCGTTACTGACACCCGTAAGGATACATACGACTGGATACAGTGCCTTATCAGCGCGCTGATAATCTGCGTGCTGCTGTTTGTATTCGTGATCCGCGTCGTCGATGTGCGCGGTACATCCATGTTGCCGACGCTTCAGAACGGCGACAAGATGCTGGTGTCCGATCTGTTCTATAAGCCGAAGCAGGGCGACATCGTCGTTTTCAAGAAGGACGAGTACGATCCCGACAAGGCGCTGGTCAAGCGCGTGATCGCGGTCGAGGGGCAGGAGGTCAATATTGACTTCGCAAACGGCCTTGTATATGTGGACGGCGAGGTCATCGAAGAGGCGTATATAAACGAAGCGACGCAGAAGAAGCTCGACTTCATCGGCCCGCAGACCGTGCCCGAGGGCTGCGTGTTCGTCATGGGCGATAACCGCAACGCCTCCACCGACAGCCGCGACAAGCGCATCGGCATGGTTGACGAGCGGCTCATAATCGGCAAGGTGTATATGGTCATCTACCCGCTGAGCGAGTTTGGAGTTGCCAAATGACGCAGAACAACGGCTTTGAAAAAATGAATATCCAGTGGTTCCCCGGCCACATGACCAAGGCGCAGCGCATGATAGAGGAGAACCTCAGCATGGTGGACGCGGTGTGCGAGATACTGGACGCGCGCATCCCGTATTCGAGCCGCAATCCGGATATAGACCGGCTAGCGGGTGATAAGCCGCGCCTTGTTATACTCAACCGCGTTGATCTTGCAGACCCGCAGATGACCGCGCGCTGGAGAATGTATTTTGAATCGCGCGGACTTGCGATCCTGGAGACCGACGCGAAAAGCGGCAAGGGCGTTGGAAGCTTTGCGCCCGCGGTGAGACGGCTGCTGAAGGACAAGCTCGCGGCGTATGAAGCCAAGGGGCAGGTCGGCCGCCCGCTGCGCGTGATGATCCTCGGCATACCGAACGTCGGGAAATCGACCTTTATCAACAGGGTCGCCGGCCGCAAGGCGGCGATAGCGGGGGACAAGCCCGGCGTCACGCGCGGCAAGCAGTGGATAAATATCGATCAGGGGCTCGACCTGCTGGACACTCCGGGCATACTCTGGCCGAAGTTTGACAGCCAGGAGGTCGGCGAGATGCTGGCCATCACGAACGCGATAAAGGCGGACGTGCTGGATAAAGAGACGCTCGGCGCAAACTTCATGCTGCGCCTGCGCGAGCTGTACCCGAAGGCGATAGAGGAGCGCTATAAGTTCGTGCCCGATCCGGATATGAACGGCTTTGAGCTGCTGGAGCAGGCGGCGAAGAAGCGCGGCTTCCTCGTATCGCGCGGGGAGTATGATATAGAGCGCATGGCGAACACGCTGCTCGGCGAATACCATGACGGCAAGCTTGGCCGTCTGACATTGGAGGCTCCGCCTGATGCTTGAACTCTGGGCGCTTGAAAACGAGATATATGACGGCGGCGTCCGCAGCATATGCGGAGTGGACGAGGCCGGACGCGGCCCGCTTGCGGGGCCGGTGTGCGCCGCGGCGGTCGTCCTGCCGCGCGGAGCTGTGATAGAAGGACTGAACGACTCCAAGAAGCTCAGCGAGAAGCGCCGTGAGGCGCTGTTCGACGAGATATGCGACAAGGCGCTGGAGTATAGTATCGCGTTCGCGTCGGTCGAGGAGATCGAGGAGCTGAACATCCTGAATGCGACATTTCTGGCCATGAACCGCGCAATATCCGGCCTTGATACCGCACCGGAGCTTGCGCTGATCGACGGCAATCAGACCCGCGGGATAGACTTCCTATGCAGGAGCGTTGTCGGCGGGGACGGGAAGTGCGCGGATATCGCCGCCGCGTCGATACTGGCGAAGGTCAGCCGTGACCGCGTGATGCGGGAGATGGACAGGCTCTATCCCGGATACGGCTTTGCCGCGCATAAGGGCTACGGCACGAAGCAGCATTACGCCGCCATCCGCGAGCTGGGCGCCACACCGATACACCGCATGAGCTTCCTGCGGAAGATGCACTGATGGCAGGCCGCGAGCTTGGGAGCTGGGGCGAGGAGCGCGCCGCGCAGTATCTTCGCCGCAGGGGTTATAAAATTCTGGCGCGGAATTACAGCTGCCGCGGCGGGGAGATAGACGTCATCGCCTCGCGCGGAAAATATGTAGCGTTCGTGGAGGTAAAGCTGCGCAAAAGCGCGGCCTATGCCGAGGCACGGGAATTTGTGACGCGCGCCAAACAGCAGCGGATAATTATGACGGCGGAGCTGTGGCTCGGCGAGACGGGCTGTGAGCTTCAGCCGCGGTTTGACGTAGTGGAGATATACGCGCCAGACGGCGAGTCGGGGCGGATAAGCATCGAGCATATAGCGGACGCCTTTCGATGCGATTAAAAAATTGCGAAACCGGCGCAGAGCCAATTCCGCAATTTCTTTCTTATTGGACGGAACGATACTTTCTCAAGCCGTGCGCCGCACTGCCTGCGATACTCGGCCGATTCTCGCACCGCAGTCTATAACGATGCCCGAACCGAAACCTTCCTCCTATCTAAGCCGCATTAAAAAATCAGCAGCAGCCGCGGGGACAGAAGGTGGAGCAGTAGGTCTCGCCCTTGGTGTTGGCTTTCTCGTTCTGGACGCTGATCTTGCTTGCGGAGCAGCGGCAGTCGATAGTGTTGTACTTGCAGTTGGTCACGTCACAGCCGACGCCGGGAATGACGTCGTTACGGGTCTTATCGTTCATATTGTGCCTCCGATAAAAATATTTGGCTTCAGCCGAATATATTATCTGCGGAGGCGCGGCAAATAATACAGAGCGGAATTTTTGAAAATATGTCATTATACGCAATAGGGGATACGCATTTGTCCCTCGGCGCGTCGAAGCCGATGGATATCTTCGGCCCAAAATGGGAAAATCACGCCGAAAAGCTCCGTGAGGGCTTTTCAAAGCTGACGGCGGACGACGTCTGCGTCATCTGCGGCGATATAAGCTGGGGCATGGGCATAGAGCAGTGCCGCAAGGACTTTCTGTTTATCGACGCGCTGCCCGGCAAAAAGATAATTCTAAAAGGAAATCACGATTATTGGTGGTCAACGGCGGCAAAGGCGAAAAAATTCTTCGCCGAATGCGGCATCACGAGCATCGAGATACTGTATAACAACGCCTTTCAGTACGGCGAATACAGCCTCTGCGGCACGCGCGGCTGGTTCTACGAAGAGGAGAAAGGCGGGGAGCACGATAAAAAAATAATGCTCCGCGAGGTCGGGCGGCTCGAAGCGTCGCTGAAGGCCGCGCCGACGGAGAAAAAGCTCGTCTTTCTGCATTATCCGCCGATTTTTCAGAAATATGAGTGCCCGGAGATCCTGCGACTGCTCAGGGAGCACGAGGTCAGGCTGTGCTGCTATGGGCATATCCACGGCAAGGGCTGCGCCGCTGCCTTCAACGGCTGGCGCGGCGGGACGGAATATAAGCTCGTCTCCGCAGACTGGGTGGATTTCACGCCGGTAAAGATAATAGAATGAAAAGAAGTCCTGATTTTATCAGGACTTCTTGCTTTTGCGCGTATCGAAAAGCTTCCACACCGCGTATCCGAGCGCGGAGCCGATGAGATTCAGTATCAGATCGTCAATATCGCAGCTGCCGCGCAGCGTGACGAGCTGGAGCAGCTCTATGCAGACGATGACCGCGGCGTCGGTGAGGAAAAAGCGCCGGAATCTGCGCTGCCTGTCAAAAAGACATGGCAGGAAAAAGCCGAATGGGATGAACGCGGCTACGTTGCCGCCGAGATTCAGATGCGAATACCGCAGCATGTGCGGGTTCGGGTTGTGCTTTATCACGTATACGAAGCGGCGCATCGTATCGAGAGGGACGAGGTTCAGGTTCATTTTAAGCTGCTCGATGTAGCCGCCGCCGGCGTAGCGGCTGCTGCGGGCAAACAGAAGCAGCAGCATCGCCGCGCAGTATATTATAAAAAGAATGAAAAGCGCGCGCCGCGCTTTGCCTGACTTTGGTTTCATGGGTGTCTCCTTAGTAGTCGCTGGGCTGCATTATAGCACATTGCCGCCAGCTTTTCAATAAATGCGGGTCGAAACCCGCCGGTGAACACGGCGCTCGCTCAATAATGGGAAAATCGAACGGAAATTTAATAATTTGTCATTGATTTTACAGGCAACATCTGATATCATGTTAAAGCTTGTGTTATGCACATATAGAGGAGGAAATCTAAATGATTGTCAAGAACGTAGAGAAAAAAGAAGATAACACCCTTACTTTTCAGGTCGAGTCCGACGCAGCCGAGTTTGAAGCTGCCGTCAACGCCGCATATCTGAAGAATAAGCACAGCATAAATATCCCCGGTTTCCGCAAGGGCAAGGCTCCCCGCGCAGTCGTCGAAGGCATGTACGGCGCAGAGGTGTTCTATCAGGACGCTATGGATGAGCTGGCTCCCAAGGCTTTCGAGCAGGGCGTGACCGAGAACGACGTCAAGTTCGTCGGCGCCCCCTCCATCGTTGACGTCAACGTCACCGATGACAAGACCGTCGCTTACACCTTCTCCGTCACCCTCTACCCCGAGGTCACTCTCGGCCAGTACAAGGGCCTGAGCGCCGAGCGCTACCCCGCAGAGGTAGACGAGGACGAGATCGGCTACGAGCTCGAAGCTGCCCGCAAGCGCAACTCACGCAAGGTAGACGTTGAGCGCGAGGCTCAGATGGGTGATGTCGCCAACATCGACTTCGACGGTTATCTCAACGGCGAGCGTTTCGACGGCGGCAAGGCCGAGGCATATGACCTTGAGCTTGGCTCCGGCTCCTTCGTCCCCGGCTTCGAGGAACAGATTGTCGGCATGAACATCGGCGACGAGAAGGACATCGACATCACCTTCCCCGAGAACTACGCTCCCGAGCTCGCCGGCAAGGCCGTTGTGTTCAAGATCAAGCTTAACAACCTCTCCGTCAACGAGCTGCCTGAACTGGACGACGAGTTTGCAAAGGACAACGGCTTCGACACTCTCGACGAGTACAAGGCCGACGTCAAGGCAGACCTTGAGAAGCGCAAGACCGAGCAGCGCGACGGCGAGGTCCGCGCAGACCTCATGCACAAGGCCATCGAGAACATGACCGTTGCGGTTCCCGAGGTCATGGTCAAGGAGAAGGCCGAGGAGATCATCCGCAACTACGCAAGAAACTTCGGCGTGACCGATAACTCCATCCCCATGGACAAGCTCTGCGAGATGCTGGGTCTGAACGAGGAAGCCATGAAGACCTCCATCATGCCCGCAGCAGAGGCTCAGGTCAAGAACGACCTTCTGCTTGAGGCGATCGTCGCTGCAGAGGGCTTCGCTCCCACCGAGGAAGAGACCGAAGAGTATATCGCAAAGACCGCTGAGAAGCTCGGCGCAAAGGCTGAGGAGCTCAAGCAGTACTTCGGCGTTGACTTCATCGCCGAGGAGCAGAAGAAGGAGATGGCCTCCAACATCATCTTCGACACCGCCATCATCACCGAAGCCGCTCCCGAGGAGAAGGCAGAGGAGAAGGCCGAAGAGACCGAAAAAGAGGCTGAATAATTATTCCGGGTTAAGGATATGCTCTCTTGGATACTGATATTTTAAAGGAGAGTCAAATACAATGAGTTTAGTTCCATATGTAGTCGAGCAGACCAGCCGCGGCGAGCGCTCGTACGATATCTTTTCAAGACTTCTCAACGACCGCATCATCATGCTTTCCGAAGAAGTCAACGACACCACCGCGAGCCTGATCGTTGCGCAGCTTCTGTATCTTGAAGCGCAGGATCCCGATAAGGACATCCAGTTCTATATAAACAGCCCCGGCGGCAGCGTTACCTCCGGCCTCGCCATATATGACACGATGCAGTACATCAAGCCTGACGTTTCCACCATCTGCATCGGCATGGCGGCTTCGATGGGTGCGTTCCTGCTCTCGTCCGGCGCGAAGGGAAAGCGCATCGCCCTGCCCAATGCCGAGATCATGATCCACCAGCCCTCCGGCGGCAGCCAGGGTCAGTGCACCGATATCCAGATACAGGCTGAGCAGATTCTGAAGATCAAGAAGCGTCTCAACTCCATCCTCGCCGAGAACACCGGCAAGGACATCGAGACCATTGAGCGCGACTGCGAGCGCGACCACTTTATGACCGCCGAGGAAGCCCAGACCTACGGCATTATTGACAAGGTCATTTACAAGCGCTGATATTTGCAACACGGATTGGGGGGACGCAGGTTCCCCCAATCTATATATCAGCGTATCAACGCCATTATCGGCGGAACGGAGAAGAATATGGCAAAGAATGAAGACAGAAGAAGCATAAGATGCTCGTTTTGCGGCAAGCCGCAGTCGCTGGTAAACCGTCTTATCGCGGGCAACGGTAGCTATATCTGCGATGACTGCGTGCGTATGTGCATGCAGATCGTCGATGACGACCCGATGACCGACACGCCCGTGGAGGGCTTTGACGGCCTCCCGCTCGTGTTCGAAAAGCTGCCCAAGCCCATGCAGATAAAGGCGGGGCTTGATGAATATGTTATTGGCCAGAACCGCGCGAAAAAGGTTTTGAGCGTCGCTGTTTATAATCACTATAAGCGTATTCTGCACGGCGGCAAGGACGATGTGGAGCTTCAGAAGAGCAATATCCTGCTCATCGGCCCCACCGGCAGCGGCAAAACGCTCTTTGCCCAGACCATGGCCAAGATGCTGGATGTGCCGTTTGCCATCGCGGACGCTACCACGCTCACCGAGGCGGGCTACGTCGGCGAGGACGTTGAAAACGTCATCCTCAAGCTTCTGCAGGCGGCGGATTTCAACGTCGAGCGCGCACAGCGCGGCATAATTTATATCGACGAGATAGACAAGATCGCCCGCAAGAGCGAGAATACCTCAATTACGCGCGACGTCTCCGGCGAGGGCGTACAGCAGGCGCTGCTCAAGCTCCTCGAGGGAACGATAGCGAATGTCCCGCCGCAGGGCGGACGCAAGCACCCGCATCAGGAATTCATCCATGTCGATACGACGAATATCCTCTTTATCTGCGGCGGCGCGTTTGACGGGCTTGACAAGATAATCGAGAAGCGCACCGATAAGATGTCGATGGGCTTCGGCGCGGATATCCAGAGCGGGCGCGACCGTGACGTCGGCGAGCTTCTCGGCCAGGTGCAGCAGCACGATCTGCTGAAGTTCGGCATCATACCGGAGCTTATAGGTCGTCTGCCTGTCGTAGCGTCGCTGGATTCCCTGAAGCGGGACGACCTCGTCCGCATCCTGACCGAGCCGAAAAACTCCATGGCAAAGCAGTACAAGGCGCTGATGGACTACGACGGCGTCGAGCTGGAGTTTGCCCCCGGCGCGCTTGAGGCCGTGGCGGATAAGGCCATAGAGATGAAGATAGGCGCGCGCGGCCTGCGCAGCGTCATGGAGGGCGTCATGACGGATGTGATGTACACCGTCCCGTCCGACAGTACGGTGAGCAAGGTCGTTATAACCGCGGACTGCGTGAAAAACGGCACCGCGCCAGAGATAATTCACGCTGCCCACTGATTTTTACCCACTCCGGAAAGGAGAAACTATGAGCGAAACATACACCAGAACCGAAAAATTGCCGATGATAGCCCTGCGCGGGCTTACCATGTTCCCCGACGTGATCCTTACCTTTGACGTCGAGCGTGAGCCTTCGCTCCGCGCGCTGGAAATGTCCGTGATCGGGAACAGAGATATTTTTCTCGTGACGCAGAAAAATGTCGCGGTAGACGTTCCGGAAGAAAAAGATATGTATTCCGTCGGCGTCGTCTGCCGCGTAAAGCAGCAGATCCGCCAGCCGCAGAGCAGCATCCGCCGCGTGACGGTGGAGGGGCTTTATCGTGCGCGGGCGGAGCATATGGTACTGACCGGCAGGGCGTATACCGCCGATGTGACGCCTCTGCCCGACAAGGAGGAGCGCGTCAGCGAGGATCGCATTGTTGCGCTTGTCCGCAGCTGCTTCTCGATGTATCACGACTATCTGTCCGAGAATCCCGAAGCCATGACCGAACAGCTCATAAGTGTGCTCTCGGTCAACGAGCCGGGCGGCGTCGCAAATCACATAGCGCACAATGTGAACCTGAATTATGACGAAAAGCAGAGCCTGCTCGAAGAGCTGTACCCCAGCAGACGGCTCGTCCGGCTCGGCAAGATCCTGCGCCGCGAGCTGAACATTCTCCAGCTTGAGAGGGAACTGGCCGACGCAACGCAGGAGCAGATGAACCAGAACCAGCGCGAGTACTATCTCCGCGAGGAGATGAAGATAATTCAGGCGGAGCTCGGCGAGGACGGGCAGACGGACGATATCGGCGAATACCGCCGGAAAATCAGCGCGCTTGCCGCGCCCGACGAGATCAAGGAGAAGCTCAATAAGGAGCTGTCGCGCCTGATGAAGCAGCCCTTCGGCTCGTCCGAGGCGGCAGTCCTGCGCGGCTATCTCGATACCTGCCTTGAGCTGCCGTGGGGCAAGAAGACCACGGAGACCATCGACCTTGAAAAAGCCAGAAAGCTCCTCGACGATGAGCACTTCGGCCTTGAGAAGGTCAAGGATCGCGTCATAGAATACCTTGCCGTCAAGAAGCTCAGCCCGAATATCAAGGGTGGCCTTATCTGCCTTGTCGGCCCTCCGGGCACCGGCAAGACCAGCATCGCCATGAGCATCGCCAAGGCGGTGAACCGCAAGCTCGTGCGCGTATCTCTCGGCGGTGTGCATGACGAGGCCGAGATACGCGGCCACCGCAAGACCTACATAGGCTCCATGCCCGGCCGCATCATAAACGGCATCATTCAGGCCAAGAGCTGCAACCCGCTCATGGTGCTTGACGAAATAGACAAGCTTGGCTCCGACTATCGGGGCGACCCGTCGGCGGCGCTGCTCGAAGCGCTAGACGGCGAGCAGAACTCCACATTTCGGGATAATTTCCTTGAGATACCCTTCGACCTGTCCGAGGTGTTCTTCATCACCACCGCGAACACGCTTGACACCATACCCAGAGCGCTGCTCGACCGTATGGAGATCATACAGCTTGCAAGCTACACCGATGAGGAGAAGCTTCAGATAGCGAAGCGCCACCTTCTGCCGAAGCAGCGCAAGAAGCACGGGCTGCGCGCAAACCAGCTCCGCGTCAGCGACGAAGCGCTGCGTGAGATCATCCGGTCGTATACGCGCGAATCCGGCGTACGTACGCTTGAACGCGAGATAGCACGGCTCTGCCGCCGCGCTGCCTGCGATATTGCCGAGGAAAAGTGCAAGGGCGTCAGCGTCAAGGCCGGTGGGCTGGAACCGCTGATGGGGCCTGCAAAGTTCAAGCCAGAGCACCTGCGCGTGCGCGACGAGGTCGGTCTCGTGCGCGGTCTTGCGTATACATCCGTCGGCGGCGAGGTGCTGGACGTTGAGGTCGCAGTGGTTGACGGCAGCGGCAGACTGGAGCTTACCGGCAACCTCGGAGACGTGATGAAGGAATCCGCCCGCGCCGCGATGACCTATATCAGGAGCCGCGCAGGTGTGCTCGGCATAGAGCATGATTTTTATAAGACCAAGGATATACATATCCACTTTCCGGAGGGCGCCGTTCCCAAGGACGGACCGTCCGCCGGCATCACCGTGACCATTGCGCTCATCTCCGCGCTGACCGGCGCGCCGGTGCGCCATGACGTTGCGATGACGGGCGAGATAACGCTGCGCGGCAGAGTGCTTCCGATAGGCGGCCTGCGCGAAAAGACGATGGCGGCCATGCGCGCAGGAGTCAAGACCGTTATCATCCCTGCCGACAACGAAGCGGATCTTGAGAACATTGACCAGACAGTGCGCCGTGCGCTCGAGTTTGTCCCGACGGATCACGTCGATAAGGTTCTGGACGTCGCGCTCATACGCGGTGCGGAGAACAGCGCGTTCTGCCCGCCGCAGCTTGTCGGCGTCGGCGCCGGCAGCGCTGTCAGACAGTAGGTGACACATGGCGGGACTTAACGTAAACAAGGCGGAGTTCATAAAATCCGCCGCCTCCACCCAGCAGTTCATCCGCTCGTCGATACCGGCGATAGCGTTTGCGGGAAAGTCGAACGTCGGCAAGTCGTCGGTCATAAACCGGATGCTCAACCGCAAGAACTTTGCCCGCGTCGGCGCGCAGCCCGGAAAGACGATACACGTCAATTACTTTTTCATTGACGGCAAGCTGTATTTTGTCGATCTGCCCGGCTACGGCTACGCCAAAGTCTCGCAGAGCGAGAAGGAGCGCTGGGGCAAGCTGATGGAGAGCTTTTTTGCGGAGCCTGACCTTATGGATCTCGGCGTCATGATAGTCGATGCGCGCCATAAGCCGACGGCGGACGACGTGACGATGGCTGAATGGTTCAAAAGCTCCGGCTGCCAGATGGTCGTCGTCGCAAACAAGCTCGACAAGCTGAAAAAAAGCGAGATAGAGCCGAACATGGCGCTCATCCGCGAGACCCTGACGCTGCCGGACGAGGTGCCGCTCATCCCGTTCTCTGCCGAAAAGGGGCAGGGAAGAGAGCTCCTGCTGGCGGAGATAATGAAAGTTTTATAATTCGCGCTCGTGAGGACGGAAATATTTCTTAAGCCTGAAATATTTCCGTCCTCTACTTGTCATTTGCATATATTTTTGTTAAAATAAAGAGAAAACCGGAGGTGGACAAGATTAACGCACTTAAATCCATTTGGGACGGCTTTGATTTCACATACCTGCTCAATATACTTCTCAGCGTCATACCCGCGCTCGTCTGCATCACGCTCCATGAACTGAGCCACGGCTTCGTGGCCTATAAGTTGGGCGACGATACGGCAAAGAACGCCGGACGCCTGACGCTCAACCCCATAAAGCACCTTGACATCATGGGTCTTATAATGATGGTCGTGTTCCACTTCGGCTGGGCAAAGCCCGTGCCGGTGAATATGTATAAATTCAAAGACCCGAAGCGCGGCATGGCCATAACTGCGCTCGCAGGCCCTGTCAGCAATATTCTGATAACGATAGTTTTCCTGTTTATATACGGGCTTTTGTATATCCCGCTCCAGCTCAGCGACGTCGGGCAGTACATCCTGCAAATGATAATGATAACTGCGTATATAAGCCTCGGCCTCGCCGTGTTCAACTTCATTCCCGTTCCGCCGCTGGATGGCTCGAAGGTTCTGTTTTCGCTGATGAGCGACGAAAAGTATTATAAGCTCATGCGCTATGAGCGCTACGGCACAATAATTATGATCCTCCTTGTCGCTACCGGCGTCCTCGGCAAGCCGCTGGATACTGCGGTCGAGTGGCTGTATAACGCGCTCATCCCGATCGCGCAGGCCGGCTGCGATATTATCTATAATCTGTTTTATTCCTGATAAGTGGGTCGATAAATGGAAAATCCAAGCTTTTATCTTGAGGGCGTCGTACGCGAAAAAAACGAGCTTCAGGACTTCGAGGGGCCGCTGAGCCTTATCCTGATGCTGCTGTCAAAAAATAAGATCGAGATACGCGACATCAAAATCTCCGAGATACTCGACCAGTATCTCGAATATCTTGACCAGATGCAGAAGCTCGACCTTGAGATCGCCAGCGAGTTCGTGCAGATGGCGTCGCACCTTTTGTATATCAAGACGAAAACGCTGCTCACGCAGGAGGAAGAGGTATCCGAGCTCGAAGTTCTCATCGCCTCGCTGGAGCAGCTCAAGAGCAGGGACACTCTGAGCGCCGTAAAGCAGGTGATCCCGCAGCTCAAGGAGGCGTCGGAGCTCGGCCTGCTGTACTTTTCCAAGCTGCCGGAGCCGCTGCCGAAGACCTCTAAGGAATACGAATACCGGCATGAGCCGGTCGACCTGCTGAAGGCGCTTTCAAACATATACTCCCGCGGCGGCCGCATGGCGGAGCCGGAGGAGCTGACGCAGGCGGTGCCGAAGCGTATAGTTTACAGCGTGCGCGACAAGAGCCGCCAGATAATCGATCTGCTGCGCAGAGGCAGCGTGTATCTGACGGAGCTGTATTCCACCTGCCGCAGCCGCAGCGAGGTCGTTGCGACTTTCATCTCCGTGCTGGAGCTTTGCAGCATGGGCAGCATCCACATTGACCGCGCGGACGAGGGCTACTCCCTGAGCTTCACGGGCGGCGATGTGGACGAGATAATCGAAAAGATAGTTGAGTGAATTTATGGATATTTCAGCGGCCATAGAGGCCATACTTTTTGCGGCGGGGGAGAGCGTGCCGGTCGCGCGCCTTTCGCTGGTGCTCGGAGCGGACGAAAAAGAGATAAGTCTCTGCGCCGCCGAGCTTGCGGAAAAATACGAGCGCGAGCAGCGCGGCGTGAGAATACTGCGGCTGGAGGATAAGCTCCAGATGTGTTCCGCGCCGGAGTACGCCGCGTTCATCACAAAGGCTCTGGAGCAGCGCAAGCCGCCGATGCTGTCCCAGCCTGCGCTGGAGACGCTTGCGGTCGTCGCCTATTTCCAGCCCGTCACGAGGGCGTATGTGGATCAGGTGCGCGGCGTTGACAGCTCATATACGGTCAGCGCGCTGACGGAGCGCGGACTTATCGAGGTCTGCGGCAGGCTCGACGTGCCGGGCAGACCCTCGCTCTTCAGAACAACGGACGTTTTCCTGCGCACTATGGGAATTACCAGGCTTGACGAGCTGCCGCCGCTGCCGGATATGAGCAGCAGCGAGGGCATCGAGAAGCTTCAGCAGGCGATAGACGAGATACAGAACGCACAGAATCGGGATCAGATGACCATCAGCGAGATAACGGAGTCGGAAACCAAGGAGTGATGTAGTTGGCAGTTCTCCATATTTTAGGCGTGATACTGAAGATACTCGGCATAGCGGTGCTGTCCGTGATAGGGCTGGTCATCCTGCTCATCCTGCTTGTGTCGCTGGTGCGGGTCGGGATAGACGCCGAGTATATCGGCGGAAACCTCAAAGCCTCGGCGAAGGTCTGCGGCAAGCTTATCGAGGTCTATCCGAACAGTCCGCTGCTTGAAAAGCTGAAAAACAGGCACAAAAAAGAGAAGCCCAAGGAAGAGGCTCCGCCGCCCGCGGAGACGCAGCCGAAAGAGGAAAAACCGAAAAAGCGGCTGAATCTGAACTTCTCGCGTGACGAGATGCTTGCACTGGCAAAAAAGGCGCTGCACGGCGTGGGGCATATCCTCACCATAAGGGTCGACCGCTTCATGCTGCACTATACCGCGGCGGGAGACGACCCGTACGATACCGCGCTTATCTACGGCTATGTCAACGGCGCACTGTCGTCGCTCGCTCCGCTATGCCGGAAGAAATTCAAGGTGCGCGACGCCGATGTCCGCACGGATGTGGACTTCACGGCGGACAGTATGAGCGTCGATTTCGTCATCGCGGTGACGATGCGCATTGGCCAGATATTCGAGGGGCTGTTTATTATAGCCTTCGGCGCACTGGGCATAATTATTAAAAACAAACGCAGGCTTGCGCGGGAAAAGCGCACCGGCGCGACAGATACAAACGGCGAAGAAATAAAACAGATAGAAGAAAATAGACAGGCAGAGGAAAGGATGAACGAAAATGGATAACAACCCTATCGGCGAACTCATGCAGAACACAATGGAGAGCGTGAAGAACATTCTCAAGGTGGACACGGTCGTCGGCGACCCGATCTATACCCCCGACGGGATCACTCTGGTTCCCATCTCCAAAATCAGCGTAGGCTTCGGCGGCGGCGGAGTGGAGCTTGGCTCCAAGAAGGCCGACGGCAGCAGACCCTACGGCGGCGGCAATGCGACCGGCGTTAAGATCGAGCCGATGGGCTTCCTCGTCATCAAAGAGGGCAACATCCGCATGATAAACGTCACTCCTCCTGCCAGCAACACTGTTGACCGCATAATCGACCTCGTACCGCAGGTCATCGACCGCGTTGACAGCTTTATCGAAAAGCAGAAGGGCTGAGACATAGCATAAGCTGAAAGGCAAATGTCAATAATAAGCACTGCCCAAAATCTTTCAAGGGTGGTGCTTATTGTTGAAAAGAAGTATTTTTATAGTTATTGCGGTGCTGTTCGCCGCGTTTTCCGCGCGGGCGTACGCAGTGTCGGACGCGCCGGACACCGGCGCCGCGAGCGCGATAGTCATGCACTCCGGCGGCGAAGTGATATATGAAAAGAACGCCGACGCGCAGTCGCTCATCGCCAGCACGACGAAGCTGATGACTGCCATCGTTGCCATCGAGAATTGCGGACTTGACGATGAGCTTGAGGTCGGCGCGGAATCGTGCGGCATCGAGGGCTCGTCGATGTACCTGCATCTGGGGCAGTGCGTCACGGTGGAGGATCTGCTGTATGGGCTGCTGCTCGTCTCCGGCAACGACGCGGCGGATGCGCTTGCGAGATATACCGCGGGCAGCATTGAGGATTTTGCCGCGCTTATGAACGAGAAGGCGCAGAGCCTCGGCATGACTAACTCCTCCTTTTCAAATCCGCACGGGCTTGACGCTGAGGATCACTATTCTACCGCGCGCGACATGGCTGTGCTGATGGACTACTGCATGAGCAATGAGGACTTTGTCAGAATCATCTCCGCCTCGTCGCGGCAGGTGGGCGAGCAGTGCTATTATAACCACAACAAGCTGCTCTGGTGCTGCGAAGGCTGCATAGGCGGGAAAACCGGCTATACGCTCGCCGCGGGGCGCTGCCTTGTGAGCTGCTGCGAGCGGGACGGGACGCGGCTCATATGCGTCACGCTGTCCGACCCAGACGACTGGAACGACCATTGCAAGCTCTACGACTGGGCTTTCTCGCAGTATTCCGACCGCAGAGCGCTGAGCGACGGCTCATTGCCGGAGGTACCGGTGACGTCAGGGACTGAGAGCGCGGCCGCCGTCCGCCCCTCGGAGGAGCTTTCACTGTTCCTGCCGCGTGACGCGGAGCTTACGGTGAGATACGAGCTGCCGCGTTTCGTGTTCGCGCCGGTGAACATGGGCGAGCATGCGGGGCGCTACGAGATCGAGTACAACGGCGAGGTGATCGCGGACGGCGAGCTTGTCTACGCTGCCGATGTGCCGCGGATCAGGAAAACTTATAACTATCTACATCTACGATTGGAGCTTGCATAATGCAGGAGAGACTTCAGAAGATAATCTCCGCCTCCGGACTTATGTCCCGCAGAGCCGCCGAAGAGTGCATAAAGGTCGGACGCGTCAGCGTCAACGGCGTGGCGGCAGCCCTCGGTATGAGCGCGGACACGGAGACGGACAATATACTGGTGGACGGCAGGCCGCTGCCCACCGCCGGGGAAAAGCTGTACATAATGCTCAACAAGCCCAAGGGCTATGTCACAACTCTGCATGACGAGAAGGAGCGCCGCTGCATAACGGAGCTTCTGAGCGGGCTGCATACGCGGGTGTACCCCGTCGGACGGCTCGACATGTATTCGGAAGGGCTGCTGATATGCACGAACGACGGCGAGTTTGCAAACCGGCTCATGCACCCGTCGCACGAGGTCGAGAAATGCTACCTCACATGGGTGCAGGGCGAGGACGTGGGCGAAGCCGTGGAGTATCTGCGCTGCCCGATGGAGATAGACGGATACATGACGCGCGGCGCGGAGGTCGATATAATATCGCTGCTGCCGGGCGGCGCGGAGCTTGCCATAACTATACACGAGGGGCGCAACCGTCAGGTCAGAAAAATGTGCGCCGCCGTCGGGCTCAGGGTCACGAAGCTGCGCCGCGTGCGCGAGGGCAGCGTTGAACTCGGCGATCTTCCGGCTGGGAAATGGCGCAGCCTTACGGCGGAAGAAATAGCCTCGTTTGACAGATAAATAAATTTCCCGGAGAAGAACATTATGGAACACAATAAAAAAACAGCTGAGGCGGAGCTTGTCGTCATCGGCGGCGGCCCCGCGGGCATGATGTGCGCGGCAACGGCGGCGGAGCGCGGTATGCGCGTGATACTGCTGGAGCCGAACCGGCTGCTCGGCCGCAAGCTGCGCATCACCGGCAAGGGAAGATGCAATGTTACAAATAACTGCGATATCAAGACGTTTATGGAGAATATCCCCGGCGACGGGAGATTCCTGTACTCTGCGCTGAACCGCCTGTCGCCGACGCAGACTATGGAGCTTTTCGAGTCGCACGGGCTGAAGCTCAAGACCGAGCGCGGGAACCGCGTGTTTCCGGTGTCCGATAACGCCAACGACGTCGCGGGAACGATGGCGCACTGGTGTGAGCGCGCGGGCGTGCGCGTCATGCATGCCCACGCCAAGGGCGTCCGGATAGAGAACGGCATAGTCACAGGCGTTCCGACAGACGAGGGAATGATAGACTGCCGCGCGGCGGCGATATGCACCGGCGGGCTTACATATGCGCTGACCGGCTCGACCGGCGACGGCTATAAATTCGCCCGCAGCGCGGGGCATACTATCGACACACCGTGGCCGTCTCTCGTTCCGCTTGAAAGCGACGATGATTACTGCGCCGAGATGCAGGGCTTCGCGCTGAAAAACGTGACGCTCTCGGCCTATGAGAACGACGTGCTGATATACCGAGAGCTTGGCGAGATGCTGTTCACGCATTTCGGCGTCTCGGGGCCGCTGGTGCTGTCGGCAAGCTCACACATGCGGCACATGGGCAAAGCGAAATACCGGCTCGAGATCGACCTCAAGCCCGGGCTCGACGAGAAGAAGCTCGACGCGCGTATCCTGCGCGACTTTGATAAGTACGCGAACAAGGAGTTCAAAAATTCACTCACAGACCTTGCGGGCAAGTCGATGATACCTGTTCTCATCAGGCTGTCGGGCATACCGGAGGACACCAAGGTCAACTCCATAACCCGCGAGCAGCGGCATCAGCTGCTGCATTTATTCAAGGCGTTCCCTGTGTCCATCACCGGTACGCGCCCGATCGACGAGGCCATCGTGACCGCCGGCGGCGTGAGCACGAAGGAGGTAAATCCGCGCACCATGGAGTCGAAGCTGGTTGGCGGCCTGTACTTCGCGGGCGAAGTGCTGAACCTTGACGGATATACGGGCGGCTTCAATCTCCAGATCGCGTGGTCTACCGGCTATATTGCCGGAAAATCTATACTTAAGGATGAATTCTGATGAACGGATTTAATTCTATCGCCATAGACGGCCCCGCCGGAGCGGGAAAGAGCAGCCTTGCGCGCAGACTTTCAAAGGAACTGGGGTACATTTACGTCGATACCGGCGCGATATACCGCAGCGTCGGCCTTGCGGCACACCGCCGCGGGCTCGATACGAAAAATGAGATCGCTGTCTCGGCGATGCTGCCGGAGATAAGCATAGAGATGCGTTATAATGACGAAGGCGAGCAGAGAATGTTCCTCGACGGGGAGGACGTGTCCGCCGAGATACGCATGCCCGAGATATCCATCTGCGCCTCAAACGTCTCGGCGATGCCTGCGGTGCGTGCATACCTGCTGGAGATGCAGCGACGCATGGCGCGGACGCATAACGTCATCATGGACGGGCGCGATATAGGCACCGTCGTCCTGCCGGGTGCGGAGCTGAAGATATTCCTGACCGCCAGCGCCGCGGCACGCGCGCAGCGCCGCCTGCTTGAGCTTCAGGGTAAGAGCGTCAAGGCAGATTATGACGAAGTTCTGCGCGATATAGAATACCGCGATAAGCAGGACACCAGCCGCGCGGCCGCACCGCTCAAGGCGGCTGAGGACGCCGTGCGCGTCGATACGAGCGACATTGATTTCGAGCAGAGCGCGGCGCTCCTTCGGAGCATCGTGCGGGAGCGGCTGGGCGTATGAAGAAGCTTATTGTCGCAAAAAGTGCGGGATTCTGCTTCGGCGTGAGCAGATCCGTGAAAATGGCGGAGGAGCTGCTCCGCAGCGGCGAAAAGTGCAGCAGCCTAGGCGAGCTTATCCATAATGCAGACGTTGTAAACGAGCTTGCCTCGCGCGGCCTGCGGCTCATAGAAAGCCCCACGGGTGCGCGTCCGGGCGAAAAGGTGCTGATCCGCGCGCACGGAATAGCAAGAAGCGTGCAGCAGGAGCTGGAGCGCAGCGGCGCGGAGATCGTTGACGCGACCTGCCCGAAGGTGAAGCGTATCCACAATATCGTCAGCGAGGCCACGGCCGAAGGGCGCTTTGTGATTATCATCGGAATGCGCCGTCATCCGGAGGTCGAGGGCATATGCGGCTGGTGCGGAGAGCACATGGTGTTTGAAACGGCGGCGGAGCTTGAGACGTGGCTGAACCAAAATCCGGATTTTTGGGATAAACCTCTAAGTGTTGTGGTGCAAACAACTCAGACGCACGGTAATTTTACCGAATGTTGCAATATCCTAAAAAAAAGGTGTACAAATCTGAAAATATCTGATACAATATGTACTGCTACGTCTGCGCGGCAGCAGGAGGCTGAAAAGCTGGCCTCCGAATGTGACGCAATGGTGGTCATCGGCGGAAAGCACAGCGCCAACAGCCTGCATCTTGCCCAGATCTGTTCTGAGCATTGCGGCTGGGTCCAGTTCATAGAGAAGTGTGATGAGCTGGATATGGACAAGGTCACGGACGCGGATACCATCGGGCTCACAGCGGGGGCATCCACGCCGGCGTGGATAATTAAGGAGGTAAGAAACAAAATGAGCGACGAAATCAAAGTTGAAGAATCCGCAGTCGAGGTCGAAAAGTCCTTCGACGAAATGCTGGAGGAGACTCTCAAAACTATATATAATGGAGACAAGGTAACCGGACATGTTGTGGCTATTACCGGTACTGAGATCAGCGTAGACCTCGGCACCAAGTATTCCGGCTTCATTCCCACTTCCGATTTCACTGACGACGGCGTCAAGGTCGAAGACGTTGTCATGGTCGGCGACACCATTGAAGCAGTTGTTGTCAGAGTCAACGATGTCGAAGGCACCGTTATGCTCTCCAAGAAGCGTCTTGACGCTGCAAAGAGCTGGAACGATATCGAAGAGGCCGCCGAGTCCGGCGCAGTCCTCGAGGGCGTTGTCTCCGGCGAGAACAAGGGCGGCGTTGTTGTCAATGTCAAGGGCATCAGCGTGTTCGTCCCCGCATCCCAAACCGATCTGCCCCGCGATGCAGATCTGAGCCAGCTCATCAAGAAGACCGTTCGCCTCAAGATCACCGAGGTCAACAAGGCTCGCAAGAGAGTAGTCGGCTCCATCCGCCGCGTTGCACAGGCCGAGCGCCGCGAGCGCATCGAGTCCATCTGGAACGAGATCGAGGTCGGCAAGAAGTACCACGGCGTCGTCAAGTCCCTGACCAGCTACGGTGCATTCGTCGATATCGGCGGCATTGACGGTATGGTTCACGTCTCCGAGCTGAGCTGGAGCCGTATCAAGCAGCCCTCCGACGTTCTCTCCGTCGGCGACGAGGTCGATGTTTACGTCATCAGCTTCGACAAGGAGAAGCGCAAGATCTCCCTCGGCTACAAGGATCCCAACGGCAACCCCTGGACCGTGTTCACCAACACCTACGGTGTCGGCAGCGTTGCAAAGGTCACTATCGTCAAGCTCATGCCCTTCGGCGCATTCGCGGAAGTTCTGCCCGGCGTTGATGGTCTGATCCACATCTCCCAGATCGCAAACCGCCGCATCGGCAAGCCCGAGGACGTTCTGACCGTCGGCGATGTTGTTGACGCGAAGATCACCGCTATCGATGACGAGAAGCACAAGATCTCCCTGTCCATCCGCGCTCTGTCCGAGCCCGCACCCGCAGCGGTCGAGGAAGAAGAGGAAGAGGTCGAGGAGCCCGCAGGCGACGCTCTCATATACGAAGTCTCCGCTACCGGCGAAGCCACCGGCATCGCCCCTGAAGAGGAGTAATCCAACATACTCAAAAGCCTTGGCAGTTTAGCTGCCAAGGCTTTTTTATGCCGTCGAAACTTTATATGTCACGCCCAGCTTAAATCATGCCGCCACTGCCTGCGGCAATCCGCATCCCTGATAGTATGGCGGCTAAGGAGAACGGATTCCCACGTCGCTTCGCTCCTCGGAATGACAGAAGAGTGTTATAGCAAAACAGCGAAGCCGGTTCGGCTTCGCTGTTTTGTTTAGATCTTCTCGTTTATCCAGTCGAGAATGTCTTTATACACGTCTGCGCGGTTTATCTCGTTGAGCAGCTCATGACGGCCGGCGGGGTAGAGCCGCATCTTCACGTCATGCAGACCGGCCTTGCAGAAGGCGTTGTACGCGCGCGTGACGCCCTTGCCGTTCTCGCCGACAGGATCGGCGTCGCCAGACATGAAGTATACCGGCGTCTCCTTGCTCATTTTGTCGATGTTCGCCTGGTTGGTGACGAATTTTATGCCGCTCATCATATCGCGGAACAGGCTGACCGTCGGCACAAAGCCGCAGAGAGGATCGGCGATATATTTGTCAACATTCTCCGTGTCGCGGCTGAGCCAGTCAAAATCAGTGCGCGGGTTGGCATAGCCCTTGTTGTATGAGCCAAAGGCGACGCTGTTGAGCGTGTCGCCGATCTTGTGCGCCCCGTAGAGCTTGACCGCGGCGCTTGCCATCGCAAGCCCGCCAAGCACCATCGGCAGCGGCTGATGCCCCGTGCCGCTGATTATCACGGCGTCCGGCTTCTCCGGATGGCGGATGATATAGGTGCGCACAAGGAAGCTGCCCATGCTGTGCCCGAAGAAAATATATGGCAGGTCGGGGTACTTCTCGTGCATGATGTCGTGCAGCCGGTCGATATCCCAGACGACATAGTCCCAGCCGTCGCTCTCGGCGAAGAAGCCCTGCTCGCCGCCGTTGTCGATGGACTTGCCGTGGCCAAGGTGATCGTCGCCGACGACGATGAAGCCGTTATCGGCGAGAAAACGGGCAAAATCGTCATAGCGCTCGATATGCTCGGCGATGCCGTGCTCTATCTGCACGATGCCGCGCGGCTCGCCTTCCGGCGACCACTGGCGGACGTAGATGCGGTTTTTTCCGGTGCTGGAGTCGAAATAAAAATCCGAAAAATTCGCCATGGAAAAATACCTCCGTTTATGTTATCATGTAATAAATTATAAGGTCACAGCAAAAATAAGTCAACAGAAAAGAGACGACTATGGAATACGTATTGGTAGTTAAAACCGAGAAATTGTCGCAATTTATCTCCGGCCGTACCGGCCTTATCACGGAGTCGAACGCCGAGATGCTGGACATTATCCGCGCAGAGCATGAGTTCATCCCGCGTCCTGATGCAGAGAATGACCCAGGCTACAAGCAGATAATCCCGTATGTGGTGCTGCGCCGCGGGGACGAGATATTCATGACGCGCCGCCTCAAAAAAGGCGGGGAAGCGCGGCTGCACGGGCTTATGTCCATCGGCGTAGGCGGGCATATAAACCCCGTGGACGACGTTGACCGCGAGAACGTCCTGCTGCGCGGACTTGAGCGTGAGCTTGACGAGGAGGTCGAGATCGAGCACCGCGGCGGGCTGCACCCCGTCGGCTTTATCAACGACGACACCAACGGCGTCGGCAGCGTACATCTCGGCCTGTGCTACACGCTGCCCGTCGAGGGCGAGGTGCGCGTCCGCGAGACGGAGAAGCTCGAGGGCGGCTGGACGACGGCGGCGGAGCTGCGCGGGAACTGGGATATGCTCGAAACCTGGACGCAGATCGCACTCAACGGTATCGAGAATTAAGAATGACCAAGGCGAGGCATTGACGGTGTCTGCGCAAAGTGTTATTCTTGAAACATAATTATAATAATTATAAGGGGTACAGAGTATGAAACCTATCGTTCTTTACTTCAGCGCGACCGGCGGGACCGAACATATCGCAAAGCTCATCGCTTCCGAGCTAAAGGCCGAGACGGCGGACATCACCGTGTTCGATTTCGACATGAGCTTTGACTCGGATATGCTGGTTTTCATCTGCTTTCCGGTTTACGGCGGCCGCATCCCTGCTCCCATGTATCGCCGCATGAAGGATATCCGCGGCGACAATACGCCCGTCGTGCCCGTGGCGGTATACGGCAACCGCGCCGTTGAGGATGCGCTTCAGGAAATGGCCGACCTCTGCAAAAAGAACGGCTTCCGCGTTGTCGGCGGGGCGGAGATGGTCGCGCCGCATTCGCTGGATCGCCGCTTCGGCGCAGGCCGTCCCGACGAGAAGGATGTTGCCCAGCTTAAGAGCTTCCTCACCTCGCTCATGTCGCGCGAGAACCTGCGCGACGTGCCGATGCCCGGCAGTCACGACTATAAGCCGTACAAGGGCCTGCCGCTCTATCCCAGCTCCGGGATACACTGCTCCGGCTGCGGCACATGTTCTGCCGAATGTCCCGCTGGGGCGATAGATCAGGGCGATCCCAGAAAGCCCGACAAGACCAAGTGCATAAGCTGCATGCGCTGCATCACCGTATGTCCCTTCGGCGCGCGCAGTGTCCCGAAGGCGGCACAGCTTGCGGTGTCGGCGGCGCTGCTGAAGATGTGCGCGGGCAGAAAGTCTCCCAGCTTCTATCTCTGAGATTATACATATTTCCGGCTGTATGCCATGGAGGGCTGATCCATGAAGATAAGCAATGCGAGGGTTTACAGAAACGGGCGCTTTGAGCGCTCTTCCGTCGAGTTTTCCGATAAGATAAGCGCTTTTGACGTTGAGGGCGGCGTTGACGCGCACGGCGCGTACCTCGTCCCCGGCTTCATCGACATTCACACGCACGGCGCAATCGGCTACGACGCGAGCGACTGCCGCGCCGACGAGATACCCGCACTCGCGGGCTACTACGCCGCGCACGGCGTGACCTCATTCTGCTTCACGACCATGACCATAGGCGAGGACGCGCTGGCGCAGGCGATGCGCAATATCCGCGGTTATGAGCGGCAGGGCGCGCAGGCAAAGTGCGCGGGCGTGCATCTTGAGGGGCCGTTCGTGTCGTATAAAAAGCGTGGCGCGCAGAAGGCGGAAAACATCCGCATGCCTGATCTTGATCTGTTTTACCGTATGAGCGAGCTGAGCGGAGGAAAGCTAAAGATAATCACCATGGCGCCGGAGCTTGACGGCGCGGTGGAGTTTATCCGCGAGGCGTCGAAGGTGTGCGCCGTATCCCTCGGCCATACCACTGCGGATTACGCCACGGCAATGGCCGGATTCGAGGCGGGCGCGACGCAGGCGACGCATCTCTTCAACGCCATGCAGCCGCTGCACCACCGTGAGCCGGGGCTTATCGGCGCGGCGCTGATGGCGGGAGCCGAGGTCGAGCTTATCTGTGACGGGCTGCATATCCATCCGGCGGTGATAAACGCCGTGTACCGGATGTTCGGAAAAAAGATGATAATAATCAGCGATTCTCTGCGCTGCGCCGGACTTTGTGACGGCAATTATGATCTCGCGGGACAGCCGATAGTTGTCAAAAACGGCCGCGCGACGCTGCTCGACGGTACGCTCGCCGGTTCCTCCAGCAATCTTCTTCAGGAACTGAAAAACGTCGTGTCCTACGGGATACCGCTTGAGGACGCGGTCTATGCTATGACGGTAGCGCCCGCAAAAGCGATAAACAGCTTCGGCGAGATCGGATCGCTCGAAGTTGGCAAATGCGCCGATATGCTGCTGCTGGACGAGGAGCTGAACCTCAAGGCGACATTCATCGACGGCGAGCTTGTAAACGGCAGCCTGTAAAAATTCAATATGCTCAAGCGGACGGCAGCTTGGCCGTCCGCTTATTTATTGCGCATATATTAAAAAATGTCCGCCGCCTTGTCAATTCGTGAAATATGTTGTATAATATCTCCGTTTAGTATCTGCCCTTGTTAACCGGTACTACCGGCGTTGAATGGAGGCTTGGCCTATGGACGCTAAGATCGACCAGCTTAAAAAATGGGTCGCGGAGAGCGACAATATCGTGTTTTTCGGCGGCGCAGGAGTCAGCACCGAGAGCGGGATACCGGATTTCCGCAGCGTTGACGGCCTGTATAATCAGCAGTGGAAGTACCCGCCGGAGACGATTTCGAGCCACAGCTTCTTTGAGCGCTATCCCGAGGAGTATTACCGGTTCCATCGGGCAAAGCTCGTTATCGACGGCGTGAAGCCCAATCGTGCGCATCTGCGCCTTGCGGAGCTGGAGCGCGAGGGCAAGCTGCGCGCCGTTATAACGCAGAATATCGACGGACTGCATCAGGCGGCCGGCAGCAAAAACGTGCTGGAGCTGCACGGCAGCATCCTGCGCGCCTATTGCTCGCGCTGCCGTATGCCGTATCCGGCAGACAAGATGAACCACGGCGAGGGCGTCCCGCGCTGCAAGTGCGGCGGCGTCATAAGGCCGGACATCGTGCTGTACGAGGAGCAGCTGGACGAGGACGTTCTGGCAAAGTCCGTGCACTATCTGCGCAATGCCGATGTGCTCATCGTCGGCGGCACGTCGCTGAACGTGTATCCGGCGGCGGGACTCATCAACTATTACCGGGGAAATAAGCTCGTCCTTGTGAACCTGAGCGAGACCCCGTACGACAGCTGCGCAGATCTGATAATACATGAAAAAATAGGCGAGGTTTTCAGCCGGATATAAAAGGAAAGCCTCTACCGGAGGAAGTTATGGCAAAAGGTAAGCTGATAGTTTTCGAGGGCATAGACGGCAGCGGAAAGTCGTGCCAGTACAGGCACATATGCCAGCGTCTTGAAAACGACGGAATTGACTATAATCATATTGTGTTTCCCCGTTACGACAAGGAGAGCAGCGCGCTGATACGCATGTATCTCGGCGGCAGCTTCGGCAGTCATCCGGAGGATGTGAATGCCTATACCGCGTCCACCTTTTACGCGGTCGACCGCTTCGCGTCTTACCGCGAGGCGTGGGGCGATATATATAACGCGGGCGGACTTATCATCTCCGACCGCTATACGACCTCAAACGCCGTTCATCAGGGCTGCAAGCTCAGTGATGAGGAGCTGCCGGCGTTTTTCGGCTGGCTTTATGACCTCGAATATGTGAAAATGGGCCTGCCGCAGCCCGACCTTGTCATATATCTTGACGTAGATATCGAGACCTCACTCGCGCGCATGAAGCACCGTCAGGATAGGACGCACACTGCGGCCGACATCCATGAGAAGGACGTTGAGTACCTGCGGCGCTGTCTGCACACGGCGGATATGGCCGCGGATTACTACGGCTGGACGCGCATTCCGTTTATGAAAGACGGTGTCGAGCGTGAGGTCGAGGAAAAGAATGACGAGATATACGAGCTGATCCGGAAACATATTTGAGCCTCACGGCGTCAAAAAAGGGACTCCTTTCGGAGCCCCCGGTGATTGCATATAACTCAGCAGCCGCAGCCGTTGTTGTTATTGCAGCCGCATCCGCAGCTGTTGCCGCATCCGCAGCCGCCCCAGCCGAAGAGAATGATGAGGATAATGATTATCCACAGAACACTATTGTTGTTGCAGCCGTTGCAGAACATATATATATTCCTTTCCCCGTGCCGGAACTTTGCCTGTGCCGCAGGCACGGTGCGCGGCACAGCAGACAGATCCTGATAAAACCGCGAGCAGTTTTCTGCATCGCTCATGCCATAATATGCAGCCCAGCAGGCTGGTGCTACGACGAATTGCGCGCCATGCCGATACCCATATGAGGAGGAAAACAATGCCGGACGATATTGAAAAGATAAATGAGATATTCCGCATTCACGACGAGAATGCGAAGAAGAAAACCGGACAGACGGGCAAGACCGGCGCACAGCCCGCGGCGAAGCCGCAGGAGCAGCCGCAGGAACCCGCCGCAAAGGATGCGAAGGACAGATCCAGCCGCTTCTCCGCGGTGGACAATTTCTTCATAGATAAAAACGGCGACGAGAACCACAACTACACCGGCGACGAGATGACCGAGCGGGATTACCGTCCGGTGCGCCAGAGCAGGGAATACCGCTCCGGCTGCCTCGGCGGCGTGATGTACTTTGTGTTCGTCACGGCGCTCAGCGTCGTTCTCGCGTGCTTCGCGTGGATGGCGGCAAGCGACGCGCTTGCGCTGAATAAGGATAATTTCACCGCGGTCGTGACGCTGCCGAACAGTATCTTCGAGATCGCCACGGTTGACGATCTGGACGAAAACGGCAACAAGATCGGGACAAAGCGCGTGTCTCAGGCGGACGTCAGCTATGTTGCGGATGCGCTGAAGGATGCGGGGCTTATCGAATACAAATGGCTGTTCGAGGCCTTCTGCAAGATCTCCCACGCAGGTTCCAAGGTCGATCCCGGCAGCTACGAGCTGCGGTCGAGCTTCGACTACCGCGCGCTTATAAAAAATATGCAGTCCGGCTCCGGCTCCACGCTGACCACCACGGTCACGATACCGGAGGGCTTCTCGATGCACCAGATATTCCTCCGTCTTGAGGAGGAGGGCGTGTGCAGCTATAACGACCTCATGGAAGCCGCCGCGACCGCAACCTTTAACTATTCCTTCCTTGAGGGCGGCGAAGAGGGCAGTGCCTACCGCCTTGAGGGCTTCCTCTTCCCGGATACCTATGAGTTCTATGTCGGCATGCAGGCGTCCAGCGCCATAAACAAGATGCTGGAGAACTTCTACTATAGGCAGACTGCCGAAATGCTCCAGCGCGCGCAGGATCTCGGAATGAGCATGCGCGACGTTGTCAACATCGCGTCGCTGATAGAGAAGGAGGCCGCGAACGATTCCGAACGCGCGCTCATCGCTTCCGTCATCTATAACCGTCTCAACGCCGGAATGCCGCTTGGTATCGACGCTTCGATACTGTACGCCTACCCCGACCATGAGGGTGCGCCGACAGCGGACATGCTGGCAGACCCCAGCCCGTACAACACCAGGCTGAACACCGGCCTGCCGCCCACGCCGATCGCGAACCCCGGTATCGCGTCCATCAACGCGGCGCTCTATCCGGAGAGCACCGGCTATTACTACTACGCTCTCGACACGGCGACCGGACAGCACCGCTTCTTCACCAATGCGGACGAGTTCAACGCCTTTGTTGCAACACAGAACTATGAATAAGAAAACGGAACTTTTAGCCCCCGCCGGGGATATGGAGCGCCTTACAATGGCGCTCCATTACGGCGCGGACGCCGTGTATCTGGCGGGGACTCAATTCGGGATGCGCGCCTCGGCGGGCAACTTCAACGAGGAGCAGCTGCGCGAAGCGGTGCAGCTTGCGCATTCGATGGGGCGGCGGGTATACGTGACCTGCAACACGCTCCCGCGCGAAGACGAGCTTGCCGCGCTCCCGAAGTATCTTGAATTTTTGCAGGACGTGGAGGCCGACGCGTTGATAATCGCGGATATCGGGGTGCTGGAGCTTGCGAAGAAGCATGCGCCCAGGGTCGCAAAGCACATCAGCACGCAGTTCGGCGTCATCAACAGCGCGGCGGCTAATGCGCTGTACGCGCTCGGCGCGGACACGGTCGTCCTCGCGCGGGAGACTCCGCTGGAGGATATCAGGAAAATTCGCCGCAATACCCCGCCGGAGCTGCGGCTGGAGGCTTTCGTTCACGGTGCGATGTGCGTGTCGTTCTCGGGGCGCTGTCTGCTGTCAAACTACCTGACCGGACGTGACGCGAACCGCGGCCAGTGCGCCCAGCCCTGCCGCTGGAAGTATCATCTGGTCGAGGAAAAGCGCCCGGGCGAGTACTTCGAGATAAGCGAAGACGGCGGGACGCACATAATGAACTCCCGCGATATGTGCATGATAGAGCATATACCGGAGCTTATCGACGCAGGGATTGACAGCTTCAAGATAGAGGGACGCATGAAATCGTCCTACTACGCCGCCGTCGTCACGAACGCCTACCGCCACGCGATAGACGCCGCCGTCGCCGGTGCGCCGCTTGACCCGCTGTGGGTCGAAGAGGTGAACAAGGTCAGCCACCGGCCGTATACGACCGGCTTCTATTTCGGCGACCCGGGGCAGTATTACCATGACGCGACCTACTTTACGGATGCGGATGTCGCTGCCGTGGTCGAGACCTGCGACGCGGACGGGAACGCCGTGCTCTGCCAGCGGAATAAATTCTACCGCGGAGACGAGCTGGAGCTGCTCACGACGGATGCCGCGCCCGTGAAATTCACAGTAGAGCATATGTATAATTCCGAGGGCGAGGAGATAGACGATACACGCCACGCGATGATGGCGATACATATGCGCCTGCCGAGATACGCCGAGCGGTATTCTATAGTAAGAAAATGCCGGTAATCTCTTGACAAAACCGCCGCTTGTGGTAATATATTCGTATTCATTTTATATCAGTTGGCTTTGACGAAAAGAGCCGGAGCAGGACAGCGCAGAGAGGGACCGGATGGTGTAAGGTCTCGTGCCCGATAACGGCAGCCGTTTCCGAGCCTTTCCGGGATGACCGGAGCGTTTTCCCCGCGTTAAGGGGGCGAGAGATGCCGCACTGCGGCAAATCAGGGTGGTACCGCGAATTGACCTTCGCCCCTGTATGGGGGCGGAGGTATATTTTTTAGGAGGACAAAAATGAATTGTTTGCGCTGCGGGACAGAGATGACCGATCTCGGCTGCGAGGAGATACAGCTGGGGCATTACGGCTTTTTCTCCGGACACCTGAGCAACCTGTTCTCAGGCTCGATGGAGGTGCGGATATATTCCTGCCCGCACTGCGGGAAGATGGAATTCTTCAACGCTGACGTTGAGCATGAAGAGAGCTTTTCAGAGAGAATGAAAAAGAATTTGGAGGACTAATAAATGGAAAAGTATGGAGTTAACCAACTGAGAGAGATGTTCCTGAGCTTTTTTGAGACTAAAGGACATCTTCGTCTGCCGAGCTTTTCGCTCATTCCGCAGAACGACGCGAGCCTGCTGCTCATAAACTCCGGCATGGCACCCATGAAGCCCTATTTCAAGGGCGAGCAGGAGCCGCCGCGCCACCGCGTCTGCACTTGCCAGAAGTGCATCCGCACTGGTGACATCGAGAACATCGGCAAGACCGCGCGTCACGGCACCTATTTTGAGATGCTGGGCAACTTCTCCTTCGGCGACTACTTTAAGCACGAAGCCATCGCATGGAGCTGGGAATTCCTCACCTCGCCCGAGTGGGTCGGCATTGATCCGGACAGGCTCTATCCGTCCATCTACGTCGATGACGACGAGGCGTTCGAAATATGGAACAAAGAGATCGGCATCCCTGCCGAGCGCATTTTCCGCTTCGGCAAGGAGGATAACTTCTGGGAGCACGGTGCCGGTCCCTGCGGCCCCTGCTCCGAGATATACTATGACCGCGGCCCCGAGTACGGCTGCGGCAAGCCCGACTGCACCGTCGGCTGCGACTGTGACCGCTATATGGAGGTCTGGAACAACGTGTTTTCGCAGTTCGATAACGACGGCGAGGGTCACTACACCGAACTCAAGCAGAAGAATATCGACACCGGCATGGGCCTTGAGCGTTTGGCCGTAGTATGTCAGGGCGTTGACTCCCTGTTCGACGTCGATACTGTCATGAACATAACCCATAAGGTCAGCGAGCTGACCGGCGCGTACTACGGCAAGAGCCACAAGATGGACGTGTCCCTGCGCGTTATAACCGACCATATCCGTTCCGCAACGTTTATGATATGCGACGGCGTCCTGCCGTCGAACGAGGGACGCGGCTACGTGCTGCGCCGTCTGCTGCGCCGCGCCGCGCGTCACGGTAAGCTCCTCGGCGTTAACGAGCCGTTCCTCTACAAGGTTATCGACACCGTTATCCACGAGAACGAATGCCAGTATCCGGAGCTGCGCGAGAAGCAGAGCTATATCACCAAGGTCGTCAAGACCGAGGAAGAGAACTTCGCAAAGACCATCGACGCCGGTATGAAGATATTCGGAGATCTGCTCGCAGAGCACAAGGCGAACGGCGAGACCGTTTTCTCCGGCGCGGACGCCTTCAAGCTCTATGATACCTACGGTTTCCCCGTTGACCTCACCATAGAGATGTGCGCCGACGAGGGAATGATCGTTGACGAGGCGGAGTTCAAGAAGCTGATGGAAGAGCAGCGCGTCCGCGCCCGCAAGGCGCGCGAGGCGCTGGGCGATCTCGGCTGGGCAGGTCAGGAGTTCGGCAAGGAAGTGCCGGAGACTGAGTTTGTCGGCTATGACAGAACCGAGAGCGAGGGCACGGTCGTCGCACTCGTCGCCGAGGGCGAAATCTGCGGCGAGGTAAACGAGGGCATGGACGCCGTCGTCGTGCTCGACCGCACCCCGATGTACGCCGAGATGGGCGGCCAGGTCGCCGATCAGGGCGTGATGACTGCGGACGGAGTGGTATTCAAGGTCAATAACGTCCTGAAAAACAAGGGCGGAAAATACATGCATTACGGCAAGCTTCTCAAGGGCAGCATCGTTCTCGGAGATAAGCTCACCGTCAGCATCGACACCGAGCGCCGCAAGGCCATATCCCGCGCCCACAGCGCCACGCATCTGCTCCAGAGCGCGCTGCGCCTTGTCCTCGGTGATCATGTGCATCAGGCCGGTTCTCTCGTCGAGCCTGACCATCTGCGCTTTGACTTCACCCACTTCTCCGCGCTCACCGCTGAGGAGATAGGGCAGGTCAACACCGTCATGGCGGACATGATCCTTGAGGGCGCGGACATTGAGACGAAGATAATGCCCTTCGACGAGGCGAAGAAGCTCGGCGCGACGGCGCTCTTCGGCGAGAAGTACGGCGACACGGTCAGAGTTGTGGAAATGGGCGACTTCTCGATGGAGTTCTGCGGCGGTACGCATCTTGACAATACCGCCAAGGTCGGTATGTTCGTCATTACCTCAGAGGGTTCCGTCGCCTCCGGCGTGCGCCGCATCGAGGCCATTACCGGCCGCGAGGTCATTGCAAAGTATATAGCGATGTCCGGTATGATCAATAAGGTCGCCGACAGGCTCAAGGCCAGACCGCTGGAGATCATGAACAAGGTCGAGAGCAACCTCAGCGAAATCCACGAGCTGCGCCAGAATATCGATAAGCTCAAGGATCAGCTCATGTCCGGTCAGGCGGAGAGAATGCTCTACGGCGCAAAGGACATCAAGGGTCTCAAGGTCATAACCATCACAAACGGACCTGTCAATGCCGCCGACATTCGCAAGATGGGCGACCAGCTGCGCGACCGTTATCCCAACATCGTCGCCGTGCTCGCCGCGACGGCGGAGAACAAGGCCACCATGCTCGCGGTCTGCGGCAAGAACGCCGTGGCGCGCGGCGTCAAGGCCGGAGACCTCATCAAGAGCATCACGAAGCTCTGCGAGGGCACAGGCGGCGGCAAGCCCGATTCCGCAATGGGCGGCTGCAAGAACCTGCTTAAGCTGGACGACGCGATGGCGGCTGTTGACGATTTCGTCAACGAGCACGCGCAGGACTGATATAATTTGAACAAGGAGAATTGCAATGAAAGACGATAACTGCCTTTTCTGCCGCATCATTTCCGGCGAGATACCCAGCTCCAAGGTATATGAGGACGAGTATGTTTTCGCGTTCCGCGATATAAACCCGCAGGCTCCCGTGCACATCCTTGTCGTGCCGAAGGCGCACATCTGCTGCACTGCCATGATAGACGGCAGCAACTCCGAATATGTCGCAAAGTGCTTTGAGGCGATAGCGAAGATCGCCAAGGCCGAGGGGCTTGACAATGGCTACCGCGTCGTCAACAACTGCGGCGAGGACGGTGGCCAGACCGTCATGCACCTGCATTTCCACATTCTCGGCGGCCTGAAGCTGTCCGAAAAAATAGTCTGATTCCATAACGCCGCGCGGGCGATGAAATTACCCGCGCGGCATTTTTAAAGGGCGTGTGAGCGTATGCGGAGACTTGCGTTCGCGGCGGGAGGCTTCTCCGCCGCGATATTCATGGCAAACTACATACTTCCGGCTCGGCTCCTGCCGTGGATTGCGCTGCTGTGCGCGGCCGCGGCGCTGGGGCTTGGCTTCATGCGCCGTAAATGGCTGAGAGCCTTTGTGATAACCCTTGCGGCGCTCGCTGTCGGATTCGTATGGTTCGGCGGTACGTATCTCGCGAAAGCCCTGCCCGCAAAGGCGCTTGACGGCGAGACGGCGGAGCTTGAGGGCGTCGTGCTGACCTATCCCGCGGAGTATGACGGGTACTGCCGCTATGAAATGCGGCTCCGCCTGCCGGACGGCGGCGTCACGCGCGCGGTGGTGTATGACCGCAGCGGCGCGGCGATCTATGCCGAACCGGGATGGCGGCTGCGCATCAGCGCGTATTGCCGCGCAGCGGATACGCGGTACGGCGAGGATTACGACTACTATAATTCAAACGGTATTTTTCTTGTCGCGAGCGTCAAGACGCCGCCGGAAGTCATATCCGCGCAGCGCTCCGCGTGGCTGAGCTTCGGACAGGATATCAGCCGCAGTGTGTGCGCCGAAATAGAGCGCATATTCCCGCGCGACGCCGCGGCCTTTATGAAATCGCTGCTCATCGGCAGCAGGGAAGGGCTGTATGAGGATGCGGGCGCGTACATGGCAATGGGGCGCGCGGGCATAACGCACATTGTCGCCATATCCGGTATGCATGTGGCGTTCCTGATAAGTATTCTGCAGCTCGCCCTTGGAAAATCGAGAAGAAGCTCCGTGCTGTGCATCATCGCGGTGTGGGTGTTCGTTGCGGCCACAGGGGCGAGCCAGTCCGCGGTGCGGGCGGGCGTCATGCAGTCGATGCTGCTCATCGCGCCGATCTTCGGCCGCGAGAACGACCCGCCGACCTCATTGATGACGGCGCTTGCCATCCTGCTCGCAGCAAACCCATATTCCGCCGCGAGCGTCAGCCTCCAGCTTTCGTTCGGCGCGGTGGCGGGGCTGATGCTGTTCTCGGAAAAGCTTTCGGCGCTGCTGATGCCGGATGTGCCGCGCGGCACTCTGCGCCGCATTATCCGCTGGCCGGTAAACGTTGCCGCAGGCTCGCTCTCCGTCATGGCGCTCACTGTGCCGCTGGCGGCGTGGCATTTCGGATACATCGCCATCCTGTCGCCGATTGCAAATGTCATGTGCCTTTGGGCGGTGTCCGCATGCTTCTGCGGCGGATATATCGCCTGCCTTGCGGGAATTGTCTTCGCGCCGGCCGGCGCGGCGCTTGCGTGGCTGGCATCGCTGCTTGCGCGATATGTACTGTGGGTCGCGCGGCTTATCGGCGGGATACCGTTCGCGGCTTTGTACACCGACGACGTGATGAACGTGATATGGATAGTCCTTGCGTACGCGCTGTTAATTATTGCCGCCGTGTCCAAACTGCCGCGCTGGGCGAAAATATCTCTGCCCGGCGGGCTCGCGGTTCTCTCGCTTGCGCTGCTGCTGTGCGTGAACGCACAGAGCATGAGAGCCGGCGCAGGCGTGATAACGGTGCTCGACGTCGGACAGGGACAGTGTATCAGCGTTATTTCCGGTGACAAGACCGTGCTTATCGACTGCGGCGGCATATACAGCCTTGATAATGCCGGAGAGACGGCGGGGAGCTACCTGCTCTCGCGCGGCAGAAAGCGCGTGGATGTGCTGCTGCTCACGCATCTCCATGCCGACCACGTCAACGGCGTGCCGCGGCTGCTGGAGCTTGTGGACGTCGGGGAGATCATCATACCGGACGCTGTGACGGATGAGGAAGGGATGCTAGACGAGATCGTCTCCGCCGCCGAAAGTCACGGCACGGCGCTGCGGCGGCTTGATTTCGACGGGCTTTTCAGCGTTGGGAACATTGAGCTGAACTTGTTCGCGCCGAGCGAAAAGGGCGACCTGAACGAGCGCTGCATGATGATGCGCGTGAGCATAGGGGCGTTTGACATGATAGTTACTGGCGACGCGCCGCAGGCGGCGGAGCGGGAGCTTATCGAAAGCCACGAGCTTCCGGATGCCGAGCTCCTGATCGCCGGACACCATGGCTCGAAGTATTCAAGCAGCGGCGAGTTGCTGTCAGCCGCCGGAGCCGAAACCGCGGTGATAAGCGTCGGCTATAATAGTTACGGCCATCCCACGAACGAAACTCTTGAACGTCTCAGGGCTTACGGGTATAATGTGTACAGGACTGATTTGAACGGGAACGTCGAGATACGTCTCCCAGCGGAGTGAACATGGCGAAGAAAAATTCAAAGGAAGAAAAACTGAACTATTCCGCGGAGCTGCGCAGGCTTAAGGATTTCGGACCCGAGCGGCTGTATCTTCTCTGGGGGCCGGAGGACTATCTGCGCGAGCAGTACCTGGGGCAGCTGAAAAAGATATGTCTGCCGGAAGGGGAGGACAGCTTCAGCTACAAGCGCATCAACGGACCGGAGCTTGATATGCACGAGCTGCGCATGGCGGTAGACGCGATGCCGTTTATGACGGAGCGCAGCTTCGTGGAGCTGCGCAGCGTGGACATAAACGCGTGCAATGATTCGGACAAGATGCTGGCGATACTCAAGGACATTCCGGACTACTGCACCGTCGCCATCGTGCAGGACGCGCAGTATGAGCCGGACGGGCGGCTGAAGCTGATAAAAGGCATCCGCCAGTGCGCACTGGAGCTTAAATTTACCGCGCAGTCGCAGGGCATGCTCATTGACTGGCTCATCCGCCGCTTTTCGGCGGCGGGGAAGAGCATAGAGCTTGAAGCGGCGCAGCGGCTGATATTCATAAGCGGCGATCTTATGAGCAGGCTCATTCCGGAGATAGAGAAGGTCGCGGCCTACGCGAAGGGTGACAGGGTCACTGTCGCGGATGTGGAAGCGGTCGCAAACCACATACCGGAGGCTGTGGTTTTTGATATGACGGAATACATCGCGCAGAAGAAATACAACACCGCAATGGCCGTCCTCGCGGAGCTTATATCGGATAAAAACAACGCGCCCATTGCGATGGTGGCCATGATAGGCCAGCAGATGCGGCGGCTATATGGGGCGAAGCTCGCCTCCGCGCAGCCGGACGGCATGAAAGCGCTCATGGACGCCTGCGGCATAAAATATGAGTTCATCGCCAAAAAACTCATTGCCTCGGCGCGGGGCTTCACGCTGCCGCAGCTCGTGCGCGCGGTCGAGCTGTGTGCCGACGCGGACTACAAAATGAAGAGCAGCTCCACGGATGACACGGAACTGCTGAAGGAGCTTGTGCTGCGCATCGCCGCGGGTGAAGCCGATGCATAGCGTGCGCGAGGTCATAGTGGTCGAAGGGCGCTATGATAAAAATACGCTCAGTCAGGTGGTCGACGCGGTCATCGTGGAGACTTCGGGCTTCGGGATATTCAATAACGCCCAGAAGCAGAAGCTGCTGCGCGACATGGCGCAGGCACGCGGGCTCATCGTACTGACCGACTCCGACGGCGCGGGCTTCGTGATAAGGAATTTTATCAAGTCCTGCATAGATCCTGCGCTTGTGAAGCATGCGTACATTCCCGATATAAAGGGTAAGGAGCGGCGGAAGAGAAACGGTTCAAAGGAGGGCAAGCTCGGCGTCGAGGGTATGCGGCCGGAGCTGCTGCTTGACGCGCTCATCAAGTGCGGCGCGACGATAGACGACCTGCCGCCGCAGCGGCGCGAACAGCGCATAAGCAAGGCGGACATGTTTGCAAAAGGCTTGAGCGGCGGACAGGACAGCGCCGTACGGAGAAAGGCGCTTTTAAAGCGGCTTGAGCTGCCGGAGCATATGACGGCTCCGTGCCTGCTGGACTATCTGAACGTGATGATGACGCGGGACGAATTCATGGCGCTGGAGTTGGACGAAAAATAAGCTGCTTCAAAATGCATTTCGCATTTTGAAGCAGCCTTTTTTATTCCGGAACATGTATTTCCTTGATGTTGAAGTCCTTGCCGGTGAGAACTGTTTTCTCAAAGCTGCCGCAGTTGGGGCAGTAGCCCTCGTTCTCGACAACATTGAATATCTCGTCGCACTCGTCGCATTCCGCCATGCCGGGGACGATCTCAAGAATGAGCTTCGTGTCCTTCAGCGGCGTCTCGGCGGCGACGGCGGGGTACAGCTCCTCGACATATTCGGGGATGACGAGCGACAGCTCGCCGACCTCGCATACGATCTCGCTTATCCGCTGGACGTTGTTGGCCTTCGCGTAATCAAGGACGGTCTTGCACATGCTCCGCACTATGCCGATCTCGTGCATTGCGCCGCCTTACTTCTTGACGCTGCCGAGCTTTTTCTTTGCCAGACGGCCGATTGCCTGAGGTGCGTTCGTGACTGCGGTGAGCAGGGTGCGGTAATAGGTAGAGCCGACGTTGTCCATGGTCTTTTCAAGATGGATCGCGTCGAACTTGCACTTGGTGGTGCAGACGCCGCAGCCGATGCAGAGATCCTCGTCGATGACGGCGCAGCCGCAGCCGAGGCAGCGGGCGGCCTCCTTCTTCATCTGCTCCTCGCTCAGAGTGCCGCGCAGGTCACGGAAGGTCTTGAGCGCCTCTGCGGAGGGAGCCTCGGGAGCCTTCTGACGCGGAGCCGTGTCAAAGCTGCCGATGGAGACGGCGACGGTGGAGACATCGAGCGGTTTGTAGTCGCGGTTGTCGCGGCCGAGATTCTGGGTCTGGCCGGGGTGGACGTAGCGGTGGATGGAGATGGAGCCTTCCTTGCCCGCCGCGATCGCGTCGATGGCAAACTTCGGGCCGGTCACAACGTCGCCGCCGGCGAACACGTCGGGGACGCTGGTCTGATAGCTCTGCTTGTCAACGATGACGGCGCCGTTCTTCGCTGTCTCGAAATCGGCGATGCCGCTGAGGTCTATCTTCTGGCCGATGGCGGAGATAACGGCGGTGGCGGGGATGGTCTCAAACTTGCCGGTGCCGATGGGCTTGCGGCGCCCCTTCGCGTCAGGCTCGCCGAGCTCCATAAGCTCTACCTTGAGCTGCTCCACCTTGCCCTCGCCGATGATTTCGGCGGGCGCGGCGAGGAACATGAACTTCACGCCCTCAGCTCTGGCCTCTTCAACTTCGTCCGCTGCCGCGGGCATCTCTTCCTCGCTGCGGCGGTATACGACCGTGACGCTCTTCGCGCCGAGACGAGCCGCGCTGCGGGCAACGTCGATGGCGACATTGCCGCCGCCGATGACGGCGACGCTCTTGCCGACCTTGGGCTTCTTGCCGAGGTTGACCTCGCGCAGAAAATCAATGCCGGTGTAGACGCCGGGCAGCTCTTCGCCCTTGCAGCCGAGAGACGTGCCCTTCGATGCGCCGATGCCAAGATAGAAAGCCTTGTAGCCCTCGGCGCGCAGCGCGTCGAGAGTTACATCCTTCCCGACCTCGACGCCGGTTCTGAACTCAACGCCCAGCTCCTTGAGAATGTCGATCTCCGCATTGACGACGGCCTTATCGAGACGGAAAGAGGGGATGCCGAGAGTCAGCATGCCGCCGAGTGCCTGCTCCTTTTCAAATACGGTCACGGGATAGCCCTTGAGCGCGAGATAGAACGCGCAGCTCATGCCAGCGGGGCCTGCGCCGATGACGGCGATCTTCTCGGTGTAGGGGCGGCCGGTCAGGCTCAGCATCTTGGGAACATAGCGGTGCTCCGCGTCGAGATCCTTCTCGGCGATGAACTTCTTGATATCGTCGATAGCGACGGAGGAGTCAACAATGTTTCTCGTACATGCGGCCTCGCAGGCCTTGTTGCAGATGCGGCCGCAGACGGCGGGGAAGGGGTTCTCTTTCTTGATGAGTTCGAGCGCTTCCTGATATCTGCCCTCGGAGGCGAGCTTTATGTAGCCCTGTACGGGGATATGCGCGGGACATGTCGCCTTGCAGGGCGCGGTGCCGCTTTCCATAACGTCGCTGCGGTTGGTGCGGTAGTCAACGTTGTAGCTGCTCTTATCCCAAGGAATGGCGCGGTCGGTGTCGTACGCGTCGGATATATGGGGGTTCGTGGTGCAGTTCTTCTGACCGAGGCGGACGGCATTGGTCTGACAGTTTTCTACGCACTGACCGCAGGCAACGCACTTCTCCTTATCGACGCGGGCAACGTAGTTGGAGCGGATGGCGTTCTTGGAGCGGAACATCTCGGCGATACGCAGAGCATAGCAGGAGCAGCCGCAGCAGTTGCAGATAGCGGAGGCCTCTTCAAAGCCGGGAGTCTGGTTAATCTCATGGACAAGACCGTTATCCTCGGCGCGGCGGAGAACCTCGTATGCCTCCTCCTTGGTGATGAGACGATGTGCGCCGGTCTTGCTGTAGTTTATGGCGTTATCGTTGAGGTACATGCACATATCCTCTTCGAGGTGACCGCAGCCCTCTCCCATCAGACGGCGGGAGCGGCGGCAGGAGCAGGGACCGACAGAGATGGCGGTCGCGTTCTCGATGAGGGTGGCGATCTCGTCATAGGACGCGGTCTTGGTGTTGTTCTCGATGGCGCTCATGACGGGCATGACACGCATCATGAACATACCGAGCTTGCCGGAGTTGAATGCAGGGGCGACCATCTCGGGACGGCGGCGGGCGTACTCCTCAAAGCAGTAGCCGATGTCAGGGTAACGCTCGCACTGCTCTTTGTTGGTGAGTATACCCTCGATGATGCCGGGAACCCAGATGGGGTAGTAGTAGCAGTCAAGAGAGCCGACCTTGCGGGAGCGGACGATGCCCGCTATAATGAGCTTGTCTATCTGCTCCTGAACGAATGCCTCGCTCTCGTGGCAGCGCTTTGCGATGTCCTCGACGGTACGGTTTGTCTCAAGACGCATATGCATCATGACGCGGCACATATCGTCGTCAACTATCGGGGCAAGTATGCGATATTCCGGATCCTTGTAGGTTATGCCGGTGTAGGTAAGGCTCTCAAGACTGATCTTAGTTGCAAGCTTGAGAATATTCGGTCTGTTTGCCATAAAACCACCTCGTACGTAATGAAGATATGTACATAATAGCATATATATAGCCCGATTGCAAGGAAATTAACAGATTTGGTGACATTTTTGACATAGTATGAGAAGTGTCGCAAGTCATTAAAAATCCTGAAGCTTTCGGCTTTGTCTTGATTTGTTAACAAATTTTCTGTATAATCGGCACATACTGACGGGACGGAGCGCAGAAGATGAACAACAACGGCTTTGAAATAGAGCGCAAATATCTCATAAGATACCCGAACCTCACCATACTCGGCCGCAACGCGGAGGCGACGGACATCGTCCAGACCTATCTGCTGTGCCCCGAGCCGGGCAGTTCGGAGCGCGTGCGTAAGCGCGGCGCGGACGGGGAGTATGTCTATACGCACACGATGAAGACCCGCGTGAGCAATATGCGCCGCGTTGAGATAGAAAACGAGATAAGCGAGCGGGAGTATAACGAATATCTCCGCTTTGCAGACCCGAAGCGCAGAACTATATATAAAACGCGCTATTGTCTGGAGTATAAAAACCAGCTTTTTGAGATCGACGTTTATCCCTTCTGGAGTGACCGCGCGGTGATGGAAATCGAGCTTGAGGACGAGTCGCAGCGCATCAGATTTCCGGAGATGATAGATATAATAAAAGAGATCACCGACGACGGCAGGTACACGAACAAGGCGCTCGCAACGGGCGCGATACCGAACGACGTCATATAACAAACAGACATGGAGGAACAAAATGAAAAAGATAACCGCACTTCTTATTGCAGCGCTGCTGGCGCTATCGCTCTGCGGATGCGAACAGATAGAACAGCTCAAGCAGATTGAACTGCCAACCCCCAGCGTGGAGCCCTCGCCCGAACCTACGCCCGAAGCGTCCGAGGAGCCGGAGGCGACTCCCGAACCCACGCCCGAAGCGGCGGAGCCGTCCTCGTACGTGACCATCAGCATAGGCGAGCACAAGGAGACCTACTATGCGCCCGACGATGAAAACCAGCTGATACTCGATTTCTCCTACGAGACGCCGACCGTCCATATCTACGGCAACGACGCGGCCTCCGAGAAGATAAACGACTTCATCGCCGCTATGGATGAGGAATATTACACCGGCAGCAACTACGCCGAGGGCGGCTATGGCGTCGGCATCAACGGCATGCTCGACATGGCCTACGACAACCTCTCCTATGTGCGCGATAATAATATCGAAGCGAACCTGACCCTCGCCAGCAACCGTACCGTGCTTGTCGCGCGCGCGGACGAGAAGCTCATCTCGCTGCTTTATAACGACTACTCCTACACCGGCGGCGTACACGGCATCTATGGCTATACCGGCTATATATTTGACACGGAGACCGGTGAGCAGCTGACGCTGGACAAGCTTGCGCCCGATCTTGACGCGTTCAAGACATGGCTGACCGCGGCAATGGTCGAAAAGGTCAATTCCGATGACGAACTAAAGCAGAGTCTTACGGTGGACGACGTCGAGACCGCGCTCGCGGCACTCATCCGCGAGGGCAGCTGGTATCTTGACGACGAAGGGCTGACAGTGTTCTCCAGCGTAAACGAGATAGCGCCGTACGCGGCGGGCGTTATAAACTTCAAGTTCAGCTATGATGAGATAGCCCCGTATATCGACTCGAAGTGGCTCCCCGCGGCGCGCACTGGCTCCGGCGAGCTTGAAGCTCTCGCACTCGATGCGCTTCCGGAGGGAACCGAGATCATCGACAAGGTCACGGTGGATTCCGGCGAGACGCAGCTGTGCATCAAGGTCAGCGGCGCGGTGTACGATGTGAGCGTGTGCTCCGTCGAGTACGCGGACTTTGGCAGCCGATTCTACACCACGGGCGAACACTGGTATTGCAGCTACATGAAGGACAGCGCCATCCAGCTCGAGACCATGATACCCGACGGCATCCCGAACCTGATGGTTTCCTACACCGACGCCGACGGCGTGAACCACTCCAAGCTTGTCTCCCAGAGCGGCATGGACGGCAGCTTCCTGCTCATAGACGATAATATTGAGGTTCTCGGCTGATTTAGGCACAAAATATCGAAAAAATCATTGACATTCAAGCGCTGACATGCTATTATCGTAAGGCCGCATCGAAGGGGTATTAAGAGAGGTATGCCCTCCGCCCTAAGAGCGAGACCTGAAGAGAGGAAGGAAATTCACATGAAGCATGCTATCATCGTTACCGGCGGCAAGCAGTACCGCGTGGCAGAGGGCGACGTTATCTTCGTTGAGAAGCTGGATGTCGCAGCCGGCGAGTCTGTTAAGTTCGACCAGGTTCTGGCTGTTATCGACGGTGAGACCGCAAAGTTCGGCGCACCCGTTATCGAAGGCGCAAGCGTCTCCGCTAATGTCGTCAAGAGCGGCAAGGGCGCAAAGGTTCGCGTTTATAAGATGAAGCCTAAAAAAGGCTACCGCAGAACCCAGGGTCACAGACAGCCTTACACTAAGGTTCAGATCGAAACCATCAACGCATAAGTTTCCCCGCTACTAATGACTAATGGAGGTGTAACCTAAATGGCACATAAAAAAGGTATGGGTTCTACCAAGAACGGCCGCGACAGTGAGTCTAAGCGTCTTGGCGCCAAGAGAGCCGACGGTCAGTTTGTTCTCGCCGGCAATATCCTTGTCAGACAGCGCGGAACCAAGATCCATCCCGGCACCAATGTCGGTAAGGGTAAGGACGACACTCTGTTCGCTCTTGTAGACGGCACCGTGAAGTTCGAGCGCCTGGGCAAGGACCGCAAAAAGGTCTCTGTTTACGAAGAACTCGCTCAGTAAATTTTGACTTAAAAAAGCCGGACGGGAACGTCCGGCTTTTTTCGTTAAGGCGTCGCTATCGCCTTATATTTGATCAGAACGCTAAAAGGAGGCAATATGGGAACTTCTTTTGTAGATAAAGCGCGCATCAGCGTCCACGCCGGCAAGGGCGGGGACGGGGCGGTCGCGTTCCACCGCGAGAAGTACGTCGCGGCGGGCGGCCCCGACGGGGGCGACGGCGGCCGCGGCGGCAGCGTCATATTCGTCGCGGACGACAATATGTCCACGCTGATGGACTTCCGCTATAAGCGCAAATACGTCGCCGGCAACGGCGCAAACGGTCAGGGCAAGCGCTGCTATGGCAAGGACGGCGAGAGCCTGTATATCAAAGTCCCGCGCGGCACGATCATCCGCGATACCGAGACCGGCGCGATCATGCACGACATGTCCTCCGGCGAGAACTTTGTGGCTGCGAAGGGCGGCCGCGGCGGCTGGGGCAACATGCATTTTGCAACGCCGACCCGTCAGGTGCCGCGCTTTGCAAAGCCCGGCCTCCCCGGCGAGAGCCATGACATCACGCTGGAGCTGAAGCTGCTGGCGGACGTCGGGCTGGTCGGCTTCCCGAACGTCGGCAAATCGACGCTGCTTTCCGTCGTCAGCAAGGCGCACCCGAAGATCGCAAATTATCATTTCACCACCCTGTTCCCGAACCTCGGAGTTGTGTACGTCGATGAGGGCGTCTCCTTCGTAATGGCCGACATTCCGGGCATCATTGAGGGCGCGTCCGAGGGCGCAGGGCTTGGGCATGACTTCCTGCGCCATATCGACCGCTGCCGCCTGCTCATCCATCTGGTGGACGTGTCCGGCAGCGAGGGGCGCGACCCCGTCGAGGATTTTGACGCGATAAACGCGGAGCTGCGCGAGTACAATCCGGAGCTTGCCGAGCGCCCGCAGATAGTCGCGGCCAACAAATGTGACCTGCTGGGCGACGACAGGGAGAACATCGACCGTCTGCGCGCTAGAGCCGAGGAGCTGGGCTATGAGTTCTTCGAGATGAGCGCCGTGACCCATGAGGGCACGCGCGAGCTTATCAAGGAGTGCGCCCGCCGTCTCGCGGAGCTGCCGCCGATAGCGAGCTACGAGGCCGACTATGTCCCGCCGGAGCCTGTTATCGACACATCCGAGGAGCTTGAGATCCGCCAGTTTGACGATATGTGGATCGTCGAGGGGCCGTGGCTCCAGCGCCTTGTCGCAACGATCAACTTCGGCGATTACGAGAGCCGGATGTACTTTGACAAGATCCTGCGCGAGGCCGGAGTGTTTGAGCGCATGGAGAAGATGGGCGTCAGGGACGGCGACACCGTCAGCATGTACGACCTGATGTTTGAATACAAAGACTGATAATCAAATACTGAAAAAGACTTGGCCAAAGCCAAGTCTTTTTTGCGCTTCATATTGAGCGCGGAGCATATTTGTGGTATAATATATTATTCGAACTAATGTTTTGATTCTGGAGACAGCTATGGATAGATTCAAGCTCGTGTCGCCGTATCAGCCGACCGGCGACCAGCCGGAAGCGATAGACGGCCTTGTGGCAGGCATTGAGAACGGAATAGACGAACAGGTGCTGCTCGGCGTCACCGGCTCCGGCAAGACCTTCACGATGGCAAACGTTATCGCCCGCGTCAACCGGCCGACGCTTGTTCTGGCGCATAATAAGACGCTTGCCGCGCAGCTTTGCAGTGAGTTCAAGGAGTTCTTTCCTGAAAACGCGGTAGAGTATTTCGTATCATATTATGACTATTACCAGCCGGAGGCGTACATCCCGCATACCGACACCTTCATCGAGAAGGACTGCGCGATAAACGACGAGATAGAACGCCTGCGCCACAGCGCGACGGCGAGCCTTTTCGAGCGGCGCGACGTTATCGTCGTGTCCTCGGTGTCCTGCATCTACGGCCTGGGCGACCCGATAGACTATGCCAACATGGTCATATCCCTGCGCCCAGGGCAGACGAGGGATTTTGACGAGCTGCTGAGAAAGCTCATTGAGATACGCTATGAGCGCAACGACATCGCCTTCGAGCGCAACATGTTCCGCGTCCGAGGCGACACGGTCGAGATCTTCCCCGCGTATTCAAACGACAAGGCCATACGTGTTGAATTCTTCGGCGACGAGATAGACCGCATAAGCGAGATAAACGTCGTGACCGGCATGCCGACGAGGATACTGAACCATGCCGCGATATATCCCGCCAGCCACTATGTCACGACCAAGGAGAAGATGGCCGCCGCCATCGACGAGATACGCCGCGAGTGCGACGAGCGCGTCAAATGGTTCGAGGAGAACAACAAGCTCATCGAGGCGCAGCGCATCCGCCAGCGCACGGATTACGACATCGAGATGATGCAGGAGCTGGGCTACTGCACCGGCATCGAGAACTATTCGCGCATAATCTCGAACCGCGCGCCGGGCAGCGCGCCGATGACGCTGCTTGACTATTTCCCGAAGGACTTTCTGCTGTTTGTGGACGAGAGCCATGTCACTCTGCCGCAGGTGCGCGCAATGTACCGCGGCGACAGGGCGCGCAAGGAATCGCTTGTTGAGTACGGCTTCCGCCTGCCCTCGGCCTTCGATAACCGGCCTCTCAAATATGAGGAGTTCGAGCAGCGTATCCACCAGCGCGTGTACGTATCCGCAACGCCCGGCGAATATGAGCGTGAGCGCGCAGGGCAGATTGTGGAGCAGATCATCCGCCCGACGGGACTGCTCGACCCGGAGATATTCGTCCGCCCGATAGAGGGGCAGATAGACGACCTCATCTGCGAGATAAACGAGAGAATAAAAATGGGGCTGCGCTGCCTGGTGACGACGCTGACCAAAAAAATGGCCGAGGACTTGTCGGCCTACCTCGGCAACGTCGGCATAAAGTGCCGCTATATGCACCACGATATCGGCACGATAGAGCGCATGGAGATAATCCGCGACCTGCGCCTCGGCGAGTTCGATGTGCTGGTCGGCATAAACCTGCTGCGCGAGGGACTGGACATTCCGGAGATCGGCCTTGTCGCGATACTAGACGCCGACAAGGAGGGCTTCCTCCGCAGCGAAACGAGCCTGATACAGACTGTCGGACGTGCGGCGAGAAATGCCGAGAGCAAGGTCATCATGTACGCCGACGTGATAACGCCGTCCATGCGTGCCTGCATCGACGAGACGAACCGACGCCGCGAAAAGCAGATGGCCTACAACGAGGCGCACGGCATAGTGCCGAAGACGATAATAAAGAGCGTCCGCGAGCTGCTGGAGATATCCAGCGAGCCTGCCGCCGCGCCGAAGCGCGCCGACGGCACGCGCATGACCGACCGCGAGCGCCGCGAGCTTATCGCGCAGCTTGAGGACAAGATGCGCAAGGCGGCAAAGATGCTTGAATACGAAATTGCGGCGCAGCTCAGGGATGAGATCATCCGGCTGCGCGGGGAGGACAAGTCATGAAGCTGATGATAATCGACGGCAACAGCATAGTAAACCGCGCGTTTTACGGCGTGCGTCCGCTCAACGCACCGGACGGAACGCCGACGAACGCGGTCTACGGCTTCATGACTATCTTCCAGAGAATATACGACGAGCAGAAGCCGGACGCCGTGTGCGTGAGCTTTGACCTCAAAGCGCCGACCTTTCGCCATAAGAAGTACGACGGCTACAAGGCACAGCGCAAGCCGATGCCTGAGGAGCTTGCGGTGCAGATGCCGCTGCTGAAGGAAGTTCTCGACGATATGGGCATCCGCCGCTACGAGCTTGAGGGCTATGAGGCGGACGACATTCTCGGCACCGCCGCGGCGATATGCGAGCAGGAGGACTGGAACTGCGTCATAGTTACCGGCGATAAGGACAGCCTGCAGCTCATCTCAGACAAGAGCTATGTCTGCAACGTCAAGACCCGCATGGGGCAGACTGAGACAATAATCTATGATCCCTCGCGCTTCCGCGAGGAATACGGCTTCGAGCCGGAGCGCATGGTCGATCTGAAATCCCTGATGGGCGACATGTCGGACAATATTCCGGGCGTGCCGGGCGTCGGCGAGAAGACCGCGCTTGAGCTCATCCGCCGCTTCGGGACGCTCGACGCGATATACTCGAATCTGGAGACGCTGGACATCAAGGAGGGCGTGCGCAAAAAGCTCGCCGCCGGGGAAGACAGCGCCAGAATGTCATACTGGCTTGCAACTATCGACCGGCACATCCCGCTTGAGTTCGATCCGGACGAGAATATCTGGAACAAGGCGTATAAACCGGAGCTTTACACGCTTTTCAAGCGCCTCGGCTTCAATAAATTCATAGAGAAATGGCAGCTCACGGAGGGCGAGTCCCCTGCGCCAGTGGAGAACGCCGAGGAGAGCCTGTCGCGCGTGGAAAACCTGCCGGTGCAGGAGCTTTCGGACATTATCCGCGCGGCGGAACGTATCGCCGTGTGGGTGGAAAACGGGCTTGACAGCGTAGAGATATGCGACGGCAAGGCTGTGTACACGGTGAGCTGGAACACCTATGGCGATGAGTATTCGCCGCTGCTGCGGCTGATTTTTTCCCCGGAAATAAAAAAGTGCGGCCACGGCGTCAAAGCCGTGATGGAGCGGCTCCTGACCGAGCATCTGCCGCTGGACGGGTTCGTATTCGACACGGAGCTGGCCGCCTACCTGCTCGACGCGACGGAGAGCGCCTACGGACTTGAGAGAATATCCGTGCGCTATCTGGGGCGGGAGCTGAACGGCGCGGAGGCCATATATCTGCTTCAGCCCGTTATGGAGAGCAAACTCGCGGAGCTTGGGATGACTGAGCTTTATAATACCGCCGAGCTGCCGCTCTGCGCGGTTCTGGCGCGCATGGAGAGCGCGGGCTTCCTCGTTGACCGCAAGGCGCTGTACGATTTCGGCGAGAGCCTGAATTCGGGCATCGCCGAGCTTCAGAATCAGGTCTGGGAGCTGGCGGGGCACGAGTTCAACATCAATTCGCCAAAGCAGCTCGGCGAGGTGCTGTTCGAGGAGCTGATGCTGCCGTCCGGCAAAAAGACCAAGACCGGCTGGAGCACGAATGCCGACATTCTTGAAAAGCTGCGCGGCAAGCACCCGATAATCGAGGCGGTGCTCGAATACCGCATGCTCACAAAGCTCAAATCCACCTACGCGGACGGGCTTTTAAAGGTCATATCGCCCGACGGCAGGATACACACGAGCTTCCAGATGACCGTTACGGCCACGGGGCGCCTGTCGTCCACGGAGCCGAATCTGCAGAACATCCCCGTGCGCCGTAAGCTCGGCGCCGAGATACGCAGAATGTTTGTCGCATCGCCCGGGAAGGTGCTCGTTGATGCGGATTACAGCCAGATCGAGCTGCGCCTGCTGGCGCACATATCCGGCGACAAGGCCATGCAGGAGGCGTTTTTAAGCGGCGAGGATTTCCACACCGTCACTGCCTCCCGCGTGTTCAACGTCCCGATAGAAGAGGTCACGCCGACGCTCAGAAGCCGCGCGAAGGCCGTAAACTTCGGCATCGTGTACGGCATCTCCGCCTTCTCACTGGCGCAGGATATCGGCGTTTACACGAACGAGGCGAAGGCATACATGGACGCCTACATGGAGAAGTATTCGGGCGTGCATGAGTATATGGAGAGCATCGTCAAAAAGGCGAAGGAGGACGGCTACGTCACGACGCTGTACGGCCGCCGCCGCAGCCTGCCGGAGCTGAAAAGCTCTAACTTCAATATGCGCTCCTTCGGCGAGCGGGTCGCGCTGAATATGCCGATACAGGGCACGGCGGCGGACATAATTAAGCTTGCGATGGTGAATGTCGACAGGCGGCTCCGCAGCGATGGGCTTGAAGCGCGGCTGATACTTCAGGTGCACGACGAGCTTATCGTCGAGTGCCCGGAGAGCGAGGCGGAGCGGGTGAGCGAGTTGCTGAAATATGAGATGGAGCACGCGGCGCAGCTCGCCGTGCCGCTCACGGTAGATGTCAAGACCGGTAAGAGCTGGGCGGAGGCGCACTGATGGGCATGACCATAATCGACGCCGAGGAGAGCATGATACCGCAGCTTGCCGCGCTTGAGGAGCAGTGCTTCTCCATGCCGTGGACAGAGCAGCAGCTCAGAAGCCAGCTGCCGGACGCGAGCCATGAGTTCATCGCCGCAGTAGATGGCGGTCGGGTGCTGGGCTACGTAGGGATGATGTTCGTGCTGGACGAAGGGTACATCTCAAATGTCGCCGTGTCGCCAGAATGCCGCAGGCAGGGCATAGGCGACGCGCTGATAGCCGAGATGGACAGCCGCGCAAAGAGGCGCGCGCTGAGCTTCGCGACGCTTGAGGTGCGCGAGAGCAACGCTCCGGCGATAGCGCTATATTCAAAGCACGGTTATGTTCCCGTCGGGACGAGAAAAAATTACTATGATTTGCCGCGCGAAAGTGCTATACTGATGACGAAATTTTTTACAGATAAAGAGGACATGCACTGTGAAGATACTATCCTTTGAATCCACCTGTGATGAAACGGCGGTGGCCGTCGTTGAGGACGGCAGAAAATTATTGACGGATCAGATTTTCTCTCAGGCGGATCTGCACGCGGTATACGGCGGGGTCGTGCCGGAGATAGCCTCGCGCTGCCATGTGGAGTCTATATCCATACTTGCGCAGAAGGCGATAGAGGCGGCCGGTATAACCCGTCAGGACATCGACGCGGTTGCCGTGTCGTATGCGCCGGGGCTTATCGGCGCCGTCCTTGTCGGTGTGAACTTTGCAAAATCCTGCGCCCTTGCGCTGAATGTGCCGCTCATACCGGTGCACCATATCCGCGGCCATATCGCGGCAAACTACCTTGCGTATCCGGAGCTGGAGCCGCCGTTCCTGTGCCTTGCCATATCCGGCGGCAACACTATCCTTGTCGATGTCCGCGGCTACACCGATATGCACATTCTTGGCGCGACGCGCGATGACGCGGCGGGGGAGTGCTTCGATAAGACCGCGCGTGTGCTGGGACTGCCGTACCCCGGCGGAAAGCCGATAGACCTGCTCTCCCAGGGCGGGGACGACACGAAGTATCATTTCCCGATATCGCACGTCGAGGGCAACCCATACGACATGAGCTTTTCCGGCCTGAAGACCGCCGTTATAAACCTTGTCCATACCGCGGAGCAGAAGGGCGAGGAGATCGACCGCGCGAGCCTTGCGGCGTCGTTCACGAAGGCTGTCAGCGACAGTCTTGTACCGAGAGCCATGCAGGCGGCAAAGGAGCTGGGGCACGACAAGATCGTCGTCGCGGGCGGAGTCGCTGCCAATTCGCGCATCCGCGCCGATTTCAAGGCTGCGGCGGAGAAGAACGGACTCAAGCTCTATATTCCGCCGCTCAAGCTCTGCGGGGATAACGGGGCGATGGTCGGCGCGCAGGCGTATTATGAGTATCTGGCCGGTGTGAGAGCCGGCAGCGATCTCAACGCGTATGCGACAATGGATCTTTAAACGGCGATATTCAAAGAAAGCGGGGGAGGCATAATATGAGCGTTCACGACGGACATCGTGAGAGACTTAAAGCGAGATACCTTGAGCATGGGCTGGATAATTTCAACGATATAAACGTGCTTGAACTTCTGCTGTTCTATGCCATCCCTCGCGCCGACACGAATCTGATCGCGCATGAGCTGCTCAACCGTTTCGGTTCGCTGTCCGGCGTGCTCGAGGCCAGCATACAGGAGCTTCAGAATGTCAGCGGAATAGGGGAGAACTCCGCACTTCTGCTGAGCCTCATCCCGCAGGTCTCGCGCCGGTATATGATCGATAAGACGAAGCCGCAGAAGAAGATAAACAGCGCTTCGGCGGCGGGGAAGTATTTCATGCCGATATTCATGTATGAGCGGGACGAGGTGCTGTACATGCTCTGCCTCGATTCGCAGAAATGCGTTATCTGCTGCCAGCTGATCTCCCGCGGAGTGGTCAATTCGGTCGAGGCGAACGTCAGGAAAATGACGGAGCTTGCGCTGCGCTTCAAGGCATCGTCCGTTATAATATCCCATAACCATCCGCGCGGCACGGTCAGGCCCTCGCGCGAGGACGATATCATCACAACGAATCTTTCACGTGCGCTCAGCGCGGTCGGCATCACGCTCGACGACCATATCATCGTCTGCGGAGACAGCTTTTCATCATATAACGAATCCGGCCTGTTCCGCTCGACGTTTAGGTAAGTATACGGTTATGTAAACAAAAAGTTGTTTCTCTTTTGTAATAAAATCGCATTTGCGGTGTCGGAATGAATTGATGAAAATCCGGATTTTCGTTGATATCACAGGAAAAAACGAGTGTTGAAAAGACTGTTGAAAATGTTGATAACTATTTGAAAAATAATTTGCTGAAATAATTATGTAACTTTTAAACGCAGCTTTCGGCTCAGAATTTTTGGTGAACCGGTCTATTGACACGGGGAATATATGCGAAATCCGGACGGCATTTGTGTAGTTCCCCCAAAGATTTTTTTCGTCAGATTTGTCAGTATACGCCTTGTATTTATTTGCGCGCCGCGAATATTCATGATTGACTTTAGCCGCGGCTTATGGTAATATATCTCCTGTTGATGCTGGTATAGCTCAGTCGGTAGAGCACTTCACTCGTAATGAAGGGGTCGTGTGTTCGAGTCACATTACCAGCTCCAGAAAACCTCTTTTGCCGCTTGGCAGGAGAGGTTTTCCTGTTATATACTAAAAAATCTAGTCAAATACAGCAAAGTGTCTTAAAAAATCTTTACATCCTGCGTCATTATATGTTATAATATAAAAAAATCGGGAGGTCAGCAACATGGCTTCAACAACAAAGGAATCCTTGGGCGCGGCGCTCAAACAGATGCTTACAGTAAAACCGATAGACAAGATCACCGTTAAGGATCTGGTCGAGATCTGCGGCGTGAACCGTCAGACGTTTTACTATCACTTTGACGATGTGTATGATCTGCTGGAGTGGGTCTTTGAAGAGGACGCCAACCGTGTGCTGCCCAGCGAGGTAGTGTATGAGCATTGGCGCGATGATGTCATGATGTTCTTCAAGTACCTTGCGGACAACAGTGTTTTTGCGCTCAATATCTATAATTCCAACAGCCGTATTTATATGCTGCGCTATTTCAAGCGCCGTCTTCAGGGATGTATCCGCAGCTTTGCGATAATCGTTTCCGAGGGGAAGAATATCGACCGTACGGATTTTGAATTTGTTGTTGAGTTTTACGCCAACGGTATCGTCGGCCTGATCTCACAGTGGCTGGATCTCGGCATGCAGTTGCCGAAGGAGATCACGCAGGATCGCTTCCTCAAGCTGCTGGATAACAGCGTTGAGAACATGCTGGCAAGATTCCAGATAGACTGATATTGATATGAACCAAAACCTCCGGTGACTACGGAGGTTTTGGTTTTGCGGCGGCAGATGATCCAAAATGCGCGGAATGAAGAATTTTTACTTGAATTTTCCGCCCGAATGATATATACTTTGAGCATCGTGCCGGTGTGTTGGAATTGGCAGACGAGGCGGACTCAAAATCCGTTGGGCTAATAACCCGTGCGGGTTCGACCCCCGCCACCGGCACCAGCGTCAGAAGGAGCTAACACCGTTCCGTTTTCGCCGCAAGGCGGAAACGGAACGGTGTTAGCTCCTTCTTCCTTTTAAACTGCGACCCACTTTGCTGGGCTCGCAGTTTAGTTTTTATGTTTCGCTGCATCTCCATACAGAATCTTAGCCAAAACACGGAGTCGGATCAACTGATGGTGTTGTTTTTCCTTTCCAAATCGAACCTACTTCGTTGGGCTTTGATTTGGGGTTTACGTTCCGCCGCATCGCTTTCCCGAATCGAAGCTGTGCTGAGGTTGCGGCTCCGGCAATATGCAAATTCCCGCCCCGATTCTGGGGCGGGAATTATACTGTTCTTTTTTCTGAAAGCTGGCTTTACGGGCGAGGGGTGCCGCAATATTCGCAGAACTTCCCCGTGTTTGAACCGCCGCAGGCGGGACAGATCCACTCAACGGAGGCGGCAGGAGTTGGAATATTTTGTACTCTGTTCGCAGTCGGCGCAGCGTGACTCACGGCACGCGCCTGATCGACGGCGGCACGCATTTCGTCCGCAAGCTGTATGTATCTGCGGTACTCGATATTGTAGCTGGGGTCGATTGAGCGCACGAGGGAGAAAACACTCGGCGCTTCAGATTCCAAGATGATCGGGCGCGGGTTCAACCGGAAACTCATCTCGTCGAAGTATGGCGTATCTACCGTGATGGTGAAATCAAAATTATACGAATATTCGTAGCGCGGCGGATCATAGCTGACCTGCTTGCCGTCCTTGTCGGTTCGCCTGAGCTCGCGCCGACCTTCGTCAATGTCCAGATGGCTGCCGGTGAGCTGCGAATAATTGAGTATAAGCCCGTTTTCGCGGTTTTCCGTCTGCACGTCCATTAGGATCAGGTAGACCTGCTGCTGGCAGCACAGCTCCGTGGCGAGGTTCGCGCCCGAAACTGACGCAGCAAGCACGAAGTCCGGCTACCTTTCAACATAAATAAACGCAGGCAGAACGTTTAAGCGTTCTGCCTGCGTTTTTATATACTTGCTTGGAACCAGCATGTTATGCCTGTTCGGATTCAAAATGCTCGGCGACGTCCTTGAGGTACTTGCGTATCGGGAGATGCTGTGGACATACGCTCTCGCACTGGCCGCAGCCGATGCAGTCGCTGGCCTTGCCGAAGTTCTTGGTGAGATTATAGTAATACTCACCGTGCGAGCTCCAGCCCTTCTCTGCGGACTCCTGCTTGTCGGCATTGTAGAGCGAGAAGTATTTGGGGATCGCGATATTCATCGGACATCCGTCGGTGCAGTAGGAGCAGCCGGTGCAGGGGACGGTTATAGTACCGTTTATGATGTCAACGGCGGACTTGATGATGGCGCGCTCCTCGTCGTCGAGCGGCTTGAAGTCCTGCATATACGAGGTGTTGTCGAGCATTTGCTGCATATCGCTCATGCCGCTGAGCACCATGAACACCTCAGGACAGCTCGCCGCAAAGCGGATCGCCCAGGACGCATTTGAGGCGGCGGGGGAGTGCTCATGGAACATGGTCTCAACGCGCTCCGGCAGCTTTGCCAGCGTACCGCCCTTGACCGGCTCCATGACGACGACCTTCTTGCCGTGCTTCACCGCGGTCTCGTAGCAGAGGCGCGACTGGACGCCAAGGCTGTCCCAGTCGAGATAGTTCAGTTGGAGCTGCACAAATTCGATCTCCGGCCACTCGGTCAGCACCTTGTCGAGAAAATCGGCGCTGTCATGGAAGGACATCGCAATATGGCGGGTCAGCCCCTTGGCCTTCTTCTCCTTGAGCCACTCATAGCAGTCATACTTCTTGTAGGTTTCGTAGCTGTGGACATTGACGTCGTGCAGAAGATAGTAGTCGAAGTACTCAACGCCGGTCTTGCGCAGCTGCTCGTTGAATATCTTGTCCCTGTCCTCAAAGCTGTGCACATACATGTTGTGCAGCTTTGTCGTCAGAGTGAAGCTGTCGCGCGGGTGCCGGTCAACGACGGCGGCCTTTATGGCGTTCTCGCTCTTGTAATCGCAGTACATCCACGCGGTATCAAAGTAGGTGAAGCCGCGCTCGATGAACACATCGACCATCTTCTTGGTCAGTTCAATATCAATGCTGCCGTCGTCGTCCTTGTTGAGCAGGGGCAGACGCATCATGCCAAAGCCAAGTTTTTTTACGCTCATAGTCATTCTCCTTATACCTTAATTATTTTTGCACTGAATTCGTCGGCAACGCCGCTGAGCCGCCCGAAGTCATATTCCTCGGGGCATTCCACGTCGAAGCACTGAGCCGCGCCGCGGTTTATCACGGCCAGAAATGCGCCGTTTTCCGCGCTCGCGCCGAAGTGATCGACCCCGCCGCGGACATAGCGCAGAACCAGCAGGATGTCGGCGTTATATGCCATGAACACCGCGTCGCCCGTGGAGAGCGCGGGATTCGCGCCGCGCATGTTGGCAAGCTGTGCGTAGAGATCATGCAGCTCCGTTTCGCCCTCGTGGAAGGGGAGCCGGTTGAACGGATCGCCCACGCCGCACATGCCCTGCTCATCGCCGTAGTAAATGCTAGGCACCCCGGGAATGGCGAACTGCAGCACGGCGCACAGCTTTTCGCGCCTGAGCGCGAGACGCAGAGACTCATCGTCGAAGCGGAGCCTCAGCTGATCCTCACGGCTCATGCCGCGGATGGTCGTGCTCGTAGCAAGCGCGGTTCGTATGCGGTCGGTGTCGTGCGTGCCGAGGAGGTTCATAAGCGAGTAGTACATCGGAGCGGGATAATTCATCTGCTGCGAGATCAGAAAATCGCGCAGAACGAAGGCGTCGATGCGGCGGTGGATGAAATCCAGCGCCGCGGCGCGGAAGGGGTAATTCATAACGGAATCGAGTGAGTAGCCGAGGGCGTAATTCCTGCGCCCGCCGTAGCTCTCCTTTATCACCGCGTCCTCCCAGACTTCGCCGAGGACCGGCGCGTCGGGGTCAACGCTCTTTACCGCGGAGCGGATGAGCGCGAGCGTATCGTCCGGAAGCTCGTCGGCAACGTCTAGCCGCCAGCCGGATGCACCGCGCCGTAACCACGTTTTCACGACGCTGTCCTCTCCGCTGACGACAAAGTCCTGCCATGCGCCGTTGCGCTCGTTGACCTCCGGCAGATCCTTGAAGCCCCACCAGCAGCGGTAGTCGTCCGGAAAATGGCGGAAATCGTACCAGCTGTAATACGGCGATTGCGTGCCCTGGCACGCGCCCGTGTCGGGGTATGCACCATAGCGGTTGAAGTACACGCTGTCCGCTCCGGTGTGCGAATACACGCCGTCGAGCATTATGCGTATCCGCATGCCGCGCGCCGTCACGCACAGATGCGTGAAGTCCTCATTCGTGCCGAGGATCGGATCGACCTTCAGATAATCAGAGCTGTCGTAGCGGTGGTTGGAGCGCGCCTCAACGATGGGGTTGAGGTACAGGCAGGTCACGCCAAGCTCTTTCAGGTACGGCAGTTTGCTCTCGATGCCGCGCAGCGTGCCGCCGTAGAAATCGTCCGGCGAATACGAGGTCTCAAATTCGCGCGGCCAGTAGCGTACAGGCTCGTCAAGACTCTTGTGCAGCTCCGGAGTCTGGCCAAGGCTTTTGTGATACTCTATGCCGCGGCTCGCGGTGTCGTCATCCGAGAACGCAAAGCGGTCGGGGAATATCTGATACATCACGCTGCGGCGGAACCAGGCCGGAGTCTCAAAGTCGCGGCAGAACACCGTCAGGCGGAAGCCGCTGCGGCGCTCGGAATAGAGCCTGCCGTAATATCCGCTCCCGTCCGGACAAAGCCAGCGCTCGCCCTCGTCTGTGTCGAGATGGAAGCAGTACCAGAGTGCGGCGGGGCTTTGCGGCGCGATGTACGCGGAGTACAGCTCTCCGGAGCTTTCCATCGCGTATTCAAGATCCAGATCGTCGCCGTACAGAACGAGTGCGGCACTGTTTATTTTTCCGGACGCTAGACGGAAGCTTAGCCGAAGCTCCTCGCCGCTCCTGACGGCGCCGACGGGGCAGCGGAACCGGATGCTCCGCGCGTCGTGCACTGCCGTGAGCTGCTTTGAGCTGACGTCGCGCAGCACCGAGACGATATGCGCCGTGCGCGGCTGGTACGGCAGCAGCTCCTTTTCGTCGGCATCCGCCATGCAGCAGTCTTCACAGCACTCCGCGCAAATCTCAAGCGCGGCTTCGAGCTTCATCCCGCAGTCGTCCATCAGCAGCCGCATCAGCTCCGCCGATGCAAACGGGCCTTTCTGCACCGGCAGACACTCGCGCAGACGCTCCAACGGCAGACCGCGCTCAACGCAGTCCCGCGCCGCAGCATATACCGTCGCCGCTGCGTTGAAATACTCGCGCATAGCCGCCGGACAGGATGCCGACTCAAGCTCCGCGCATAGCTCTGCGTCGCCGCCTATGGCGCGCCAGACTCCGTCTACCCGCCTTGCCGTAACGCTCCGGCGACTGCTGTAGCGGATGGCAAGGCTGTAATCCTCACTCCAGCATTCGGTGTATGTGCCGCCGAAGTATATCTCAAATGTTTTTTCGTTTTCTGTCTCTCTTACAGCATCCATATATAAAGCTTTGCGTACTCCTGTGCAGAAATTTCGAAGCCGAAATCGGCCTTCATCGCGTGGTCGATAAGCCCGCGCATAACGTCCTTGTTGTTCCAGCAGCTGAGAGCGAGACGTATCGCGTCGCGCAGCTCCCACGCGTCGTAGTTTGCAAACGAGAAGCCGTTGCCCTCGCCGGTGAAGCGGTTATAGGGCGTCACGGTGTCGCGCAGGCCGCCGGTCTCGCGCACTATCGGCAGGGAGCCGTAGCGCATGGCTATCATCTGGCTCAGGCCGCACGGCTCAAAGCGCGAGGGCATGAGGAAAAAGTCGCTCGCCGCGTAGACAAGATGGCTCAGCTCCTCGCTGTACCCGATGTACGCGCACAGCCGCCCCTTGTAGCGGTATTCCGCCGCGCGCATGAAGTTTTCAAAACGCTCGTCGCCGCTGCCGAGGAGCATGAACTGAATGTCCTCATGCTGCATGATATCGTCAAGTATGCAGGCAACAAGATCGAAGCCTTTCTGCTCGGTCATGCGCGTGACCATCGCGACAAGCGGCACGTCCGGGCGCTGCTCAAGTCCCATCCGTTCCTGCAATGCCGCCTTGCAGACGGCCTTGCCCTTCAGGTGCCCGCGGTCATATGTCGCGGGGAGGAGCTTGTCGGCGTGAGGGTTAAACACCTTCTTGTCGATGCCGTTTATGATGCCGGAAAGCTCGTGACTGCGGGCGTTCAGGATGCCCTCAAGCCCCTCGGCGTAATACGGCATTTTTATCTCCGAGGCGTAGCTGGGGCTGACGGTGTTTATGCGGTCGGCAAAGACGCAGCCGGCTTTGAGAAAGTCCGCGCAGCCGTTGAGCTCCATAAATTCCGGCGTATAGTAGCGGCTGTCGACGTTCAGCAGATCCTGCACGTAGTCGAAGCCGAACTTGCCCTGAAACGCGATGTTATGTATCGTCAGCAGAAATTTTAGTCCCGCCTGCATACCGCCCTGATACTGCGTCTTTGCCAGCATCGGCAGCATCGCGGTGTGCCAGTCGTTGCAGTGCAGTACCTGCGGAGTGAAATCGAGGTTCGGGATGCAGTCGAGCACGGCGCGGCAGAAGAACGCGTACTGTTCGCCCTCGGCCTGACCGCCGCGGTATATTTTATCGCCGAAGTACTGCTCGTTGTCGATGAGGTATATCGTCACGCCGTCAAGCACCAGCTTCTCGACGCCGACATATGCCTGACGCCAGCCGAGCGAGCAGTAAAAGTCGAACATGTGCTCCACGCGGTCGGCGTATTTAACCTTGATGACGCGGTGATACGGCGTTATGACGCGCGCATCGATGCCGAGCTTTGCAAGCGACTTCGGCAGCGTGCCGACGACGTCGGCAAGCCCGCCGGTCTTGCTCAGCGGCGCGCACTCTGCCGACGCCAGCAGCACATTCGGCAGCGCGGTGAGGTTCTTTTCACGCAGTATTTCACGAAACTCTTTTTTCATGGCGTACTTCCTTTCGCTGAAAATTATTTCTTCCTCGGTTTAAATTCATAGTATACACAGCTCATCGGCGGGAGAACTATGCGCGCCGAATGCTGCATATCGAGAAACGGTTTTCTGCGCGTCCGCACAGCGCCGGGGTTCTTCACTCCGCTGCCGCCGAAGCGCTCGTCATCGCTGTTGAGTATCTCTTTGAGCGTACCGGCCATGGGCAGACCGATCTGAAAATCGTCGTACCGCACGGGGGTGAAGTTGCAGGCGCAGACAAGATACGCGCCCTTTTCGGCGTCCGGCTCCATGCGCATGAACGCGACGGAGCTGCGCTCGCGGTCGTCGACGTTCAGCCACTTGAAGCCGTCCCAGCCGTGATCGCGGCCATACATCGCGGGAGTGGCGGTGTATATCCTGTTGAGCGCGCGGTAATACTGCCGCAGCTGCTCATGGCGCGGATAGTCAAGCAGCAGCCAGTCAAGCCCCTGCCGCCAGTTCCACTCGATGAACTGCCCGAACTCGCCGCCCATGAATATCAGCTTCTTGCCCGGATGGGCGAACTGATAGCCGTACAACGCGCGCAGCGAGCTGAACTTCTGGTCGTAGTCGCCGAACATCTTGTCTATCATCGACTTCTTGCAGTGCACTACCTCGTCGTGCGAGTAGGCGAGCACGTAGTTTTCGGAGAACGCATACATCATTGAGAAGGTGAGCTTGTCGTGATGATGACTGCGGTAGAGCGGGTCCATGGACATGTAGTCGAGCGTATCGTGCATGAAGCCCATGTCCCATTTGAAGCAGAAGCCCAGTCCGCCGTCCTCCGGAGGGGCGCTTATCTTCGGGAATGCGGTCGATTCCTCGGCTATCGTCACGGCGCCGGGGTAATTTACGAGCACCGTGGAATTCAGCTTCTGCAGGAATGCAACTGCGTCGAGGTTTATATTCCCGCCGTTTCGGTTCGGCGTAAACTCGCCGGGGCGGCGGCCGTAGTCGAGATACAGCATCGAGCTTACCGCGTCTACACGGATGCCGTCTATGTGATATTCCTCGAAGAATTTGCAGGCCGACGAAACGAGGAAGCTCTGCACCTGATCCGACGCATAGTCGAACACCAGAGTTCCCCATTCGGGGTGCTCCGCCATGCGGCGCTCCTTGCACTCAAAGAGGGGAGTGCCGTCAAAATTGGCAAGCCCGTGCTCGTCCTTCGGGAAATGCGCGGGCACCCAGTCCATGATGACGCCGATGCCGGTGTGGTGCAGCTTGTCCACAAGGTATTTGAAATCGTCCGGATTGCCGTAGCGCGAGGTCGGGGCGTAATACCCCGTGACCTGATAGCCCCAGCTCCCATCGTAGGGGTACTCCGTGATGGGCATAAGCTCCACGTGCGTAAAGCCCATGTGCTTGCAGTAGACGGCGAGAGAATCGGCAAGCTCGCGGTAGGCGGGCTTCTTGCCGCTCAGCTCCCGCCATGAGCCGGGGTGCAGCTCGTATATGCTCATCGGCTCGCGCATGAAATCGCGCGCGGCGCGGCGGCTCATATAGCTCTCGTCCGTCCATTTATAGCTCCCGCCTTTCCAGACCCTGGAGGCGGTGTTTTCTCCGTGCTCGCTCCACGCGGCAAAGGGGTCGGACTTCAGTATCTCATGCCCGTCGGCGCCGGTGACGCAGAATTTATAGAGAACTCCGTCGGAAAGCCCCTCGACAAAGCAGACCCATACTCCGCCGTCGATGCACTCCATCGGAGTCGCGGCGCGATCCCACAAGTTGAAATCGCCGACGAGACTGACCCGCTGCGCATTCGGCGCCCAGACGACAAAGCGGTGCGCCCCAAGCTCCGGAATATAGCGGCAGCCGAAACACAGCCACGCCTTGCGCGCGCAGCCGGTATTGAAAAGATACACGTCCTCATCAGGTATGAATTTTTTCTCTCTGTTGTTCATGTCAGCTCTCCTCCGTTGAAGGTCTCTTCCTATCTTTTTATTATAACTTGCTTTCGTCGTAATTCCAAGTAAAAATTGTCGGGTCGTGAAAACTGTTATAATGATACAACAGATTGTAAAATATGACGAATAAAATTTGAACGCAAAATCATCAAATCTTCCTGAAATTTGAACATGAAATGATTTTACTGCACAATTTTTGACATAACATAAAATATGTATAAAATCACGGCATGCAGAAATACGAAAAATTTGTTGATTATGCCTATATGCGGCGTTAATTATCTTAACATTTCAGCGTTTTAACTGAAATTCGTCAAAACGCAGAATTTTGATGCCGACCGGCCTTGAAAAAAGATGATTTATAGGCTAAAATACACAAACACAAGGCAAAATATCCGGTACACATTTCATTACACAGGAGAGAACTCAAAATGGACAAGATGATATGGTTGACTCCGCTCTTCGCGGCGGTTGCACTTCTCTTCGCACTTTATAAGGCGCGCTATGTCAGCAAGTGCGATGCGGGAAACAGCCGGATGCAGGAGATCGCAGCCGCTATTGCCGAAGGCGCAAGTGCCTTTCTTCGCGCCGAATATAAAATACTTGCGATATTTATCGTAGTTTTGTTTGTGCTGATCACTATATTCATAGACATCGGCACCGCCGCCTGCTTCGTCATCGGAGCATGCTTCTCGATACTTGCGGGCTTTTTCGGAATGCGCGTCGCCACCAAGGCGAACGTCCGCACCGCCAACGCCGCTCTCACCAGCGGCATGAACAAGGCGCTCAGCGTCGCGTTCTCCGGCGGCTCCGTCATGGGCATGTGCGTTGTCGGTCTCGGCCTGCTCGGATGCAGCCTTATCTACATAATCACCGGCAACTACAACATCCTCTTCGGCTTCTCCCTCGGCGCATCGTCCATCGCGCTGTTCGCCCGTGTCGGCGGCGGCATATACACCAAGGCTGCCGACGTCGGCGCCGACCTCGTCGGCAAGGTCGAAGCCGGTATCCCCGAGGACGACCCCCGCAACCCCGCCGTCATCGCCGATAACGTCGGTGACAACGTTGGTGACGTCGCCGGTATGGGCGCTGACCTCTTCGAGTCCTATGTCGGCGCGCTCGTCTCCGCGCTCACGCTGGGCGTCTCCGTTCAGGGACTGTTCACCGGAGCCGGTGCGATCTTTCCGCTGATAATCGCGGCTGTCGGCATTCTCGGTTCCGTTATCGCCACCTTCTTTGTCCGCGGCAAGGATGACTCCAACCCCCACAAGGCTCTCAAGATGGGCTCCTACGTTTCCGCCGTTATCGTCGCGGTGCTGTCCGTCGTACTCAGCTACAGCTTCTTCGACAAGATATACTACGCTCTTGCGATAATTGCCGGCCTCATCGTCGGCCTCGTCATCGGCTTCGTCACCGAGGTCTACACCTCCGACGGTTATAAATCCGTCAAACGCATCGCTGCCCAGTCCGAGACCGGCTCCGCCACCACCATCATCTCCGGCGTCGCCGTCGGCATGATGAGCACCTGGGTCCCCATTGTTCTGATATCTGTCGGTATCTACGTCTCCTACGCTGTCACCGGCGACCTCTACGGCATCGCGCTCGCCGCCGTAGGTATGCTCGCCACCACCGGCATCACTGTCGCGGTCGATGCTTACGGCCCCATCGCAGACAACTCCGGCGGCATCGCCGAGATGAGCGGCCTCGATCCTCATGTCCGTGAGATAACCGACAAGCTCGACGCCGTCGGCAACACCACCGCCGCAATGGGCAAGGGCTTCGCCATCGGCTCCGCAGCGCTCACCGCGCTCGCGCTCTTTGTCTCCTACGCCACCGAGGTCAAGCTCGACGCTATTGACCTGCTCGACCCCAATGTCGTTATCGGCCTGCTCATAGGCGGTATGCTCCCGTTCGCGTTCTCTGCGCTGACCATGGATTCCGTTTCCAAGGCCGCGTATAAGATGATCGAAGAGGTTCGCCGCCAGTTCCGCGAGATCCCCGGCATCCTCAAGGGTGAGGCAAAGCCCGATTACAGCTCCTGTGTCTCCATCTCTACCCGCGCCGCGCTGCACGAGATGATCGTCCCCGGCGTCATGGCCGTTGTCGTACCTCTCCTGGTCGGCATCCTGCTCGGCCCCGCCGCTCTCGGCGGCCTGCTCGCAGGCTCTCTGGTCACCGGCGTTCTGCTGGCTATCTACATGTCCAACGCCGGCGGCGCTTGGGACAACGCCAAGAAGTACATCGAAGGCGGACACAATGGCGGCAAGGGCTCCGATGCGCATAAGGCCGCCGTCGTCGGCGACACCGTGGGCGACCCGTTCAAGGATACCTCCGGCCCGTCCATCAACATCCTCATCAAGCTGATGACCGTTGTCTCGCTTGTTTTCGCTCCGCTCTTTATACAGATCGGCGGCCTTCTCTGATAATTGACACCCTACCTTATCCCTTTCCTTAGCGCAGCGCCCCGAATTTATTCGGGGCGCATTTTTTTCGCGGCGGGGTGCGGCGAATTATTTGACGCTGCGCGGCATAGGCTTATGCGGAGGACAGGCGTAATTCTTAAGTTATATTAATTTGAAAAATCGCGGCCTGAGACACTTGCTTTATTGTCGAGATTTCATTATAATGTATAGGCTTTATTTGTTGGTTGAGGTTAGAAAATGAAAAAGATTTTTGTAAACGTTGGATTACTGACGATATTGCTGGTAGTTTTCTGGTTTACGCTGCTGGCCAGAGTGTCGCAGCCGGAGTACAACCCCACGGTGAACGTGCCGGATGACGTGACGCCGCCCGTGGAGCAGAGCGCGGAGCCTGAAGCAACCCCGACGCCGACTCCTACCCCGACGCCGGAACCCACTCCGGAGTATTTCACCCTGTCCTTCATCGGCGACTGCACCCTTGCGCCGCACCAGAATACGCAGGATTACTTCAATAAGGTGGGGGATGACTACGCTTATCCCTTCACAAATACCGTTCAGTACTTCGCCGACGATGAATATACCTTTGCAAACCTTGAATGCACTTTCTCTGACAGAAGCCTGTCTCCGGTCGGATACCCCACGTTCTATTTCCGCGCGCCCACGTCGTATGTAAACATCCTGTTTGAGGGCGGGGTCGATTTCGTCACGACGGCGAACAACCACCTCAACGACTTCGGTGATAAGGGCGTTGAGGATACATATGCAACGCTGGATAACGCCGGCCTGCCCTACGGCAAGGTTGGTCAGGCGCAGGTAGTCACGACTAAGAATGGCATAAAGATCGGCATCTACTGCGGCTTCAATATTAACGACGGTTACTTTGTCCCGACAACGGATGAATGTGTGAATGCGATAAATCAGATGAAAGCCGACGGCGCAGAGTATATCGTCATGGCTTTCCACTGGGGTAAGGAGCTGTATTATAAGCCGACTCAGAAGATGATAGACCTCGCGCAGGCCTGCATCGACGCGGGAGCCGATCTCATCTATGGCACGCATCCGCATGTCCTCGGGCCGATCGTCGAGTATAACGGCGGCATAATCATGTACAGTGTCGGCAACTGGAGCTTCGGCGGCAACACCCAGCCCACGGATCAGGACACCGCGATTATTCAGGTTACGATCAAGCGTGACGTTGACGGCAGCATCACGACCGAGGGCTATGATGCCATACCGTGCTGCGTCAGTTCGAATATGAGCGGCGGCGTCGGATATAACGACTATAAGCCGACCCCGTATCCGGAGGACAACGAGGGCTACAAGCGCGTACTGAGCAAGCTGGATATGAATTCCGGCTGGGAGAACGCAAACAAGGATTACAGCGCGTGGTACAGTGCCTGGGGCTGATATAATAATTTGATAAATCGGGCGTACTGCAAAAGTACGCCCGATTTTTTGCCAGTCAAAACCACCCGGCTCAGCCGGATGGTTGTCCGATATATATCGACGAGAAGGTCTCTATGTGGCCGTCATGGCGTGTGCCTGGGGGATTGTCCGGAATATAATAGTCATAGCACAGGCGGACATCCTCGACGTAAAGCTCGGTGAGAGCATAGGTCTCCGAATATGTCACCGTGGGCGTCTCGCCCTGAAGTGCGGAGCTGCCATGCTGCCACGCGAGCCGCGTCCGCGTGAGATAATATTTGCCGCCGCGGAAGTGCAGCGTGTGGCAAAGGAAGCCAGCGTCAGGGCACAGCTCGTATATTGCAATATCCGCGTCGCGGCCCTCGTCAACGGCGGCGAAAAAGTCATTGAGCAGCGCCGGATTCGTCATATCAATGCTGCAATTGAGCGCCAACGCGCAGCAGCCAAGCTCGCCGAGCCGCGCGGCCAGCGGAGCGATCTCGTCCTGAGTGAGATTCAGCCCGCTGCCAGAGAAGAGCTTAAGATAAAGCTCCTTGTATCCGTCCGCGGTTTTATACGCCTGCTCCACCGCTGCGGATGAGAGCGACGCGAACAGCTCGGTTTCTTCGGAAATGCTGTCCGCCGGTGCACCGGCTTGAGCGGGGGTGGCATTGACATTCGTGTCAGCCTGCGGCTCAGTCTGCTTCGCATCGGATCTGACGCCGACGAGCACATTGGCCGCGAGCAGTATCGCGGCAGCGCACACAAGAACAATTATGCAGAGCGGAAGTATTCGTTTCATGGTATCAACCTCTTGAGACCTGCAAACGGTTTACATAACAACTATATATCCGCACCGAGCACAGCTTATCCGGAGGCACTTTGATAAAAACATTGACTCTTTGCCGCCGCAGTGTTACGCTTTATCCAAAGATTGGAGGGCAACGAATGCGGATATATAGGAAATGGGTCGGCAGACAGCCCGCGAAAGCAGGGGAGATGTATCTGCTGGAGTGCTCGCAGGAGGAGCAGTTCACGCAGATGTTCCCGCTGATAGGCCAGCAGGCGCTCCACGCCACCAGCGGGCGCGATGTGATATACAGGCTTTACCTCATATGCGAGGACGGGCGGAGAATTCTGCCTGTCGATAAGCCGTCGGTGATGATGGGCGCGTTCAACGGCGGAAAGTCCCCGCTTGCCGACTGCGGGATCATCACGGCGGAGCGCATTGAGGAGCTTGTGAAAACCGATGAGCTGCTGCCGTCGGTCGAGGCGAGCGTGTATCTTGCCGAGAGCTGACGGACTTATATAAGGCTGCTCAGCTCGTCAACGGTGCAGATCTTTGCCCCGATGCGCGCCATATCCTCAAGATTTGCACGCTGCACCTCGTCGGTCACGGACGATGTGCAGTCCGAAAGGACGACGACGTCATAGTCGAGCGAAAGCGCGTCGTAGCAGCTGCTGCGGATGCAGTTCGGCGTGGTTGTTCCGGCGAGGATCACAGTATCTACGCCCAGCCTGCGCAGTATCAGGTCTACCTGCGTATGAAAAAACGCGGAGAAGCGCGGCTTGACTATGCAGTAGTCCTGCGGCAGAACGATGAATTCCGGCGGAAAAGCGTCGGATATTTCGGGAGCGCACTCCTCGGAAAGCGGCTTGCCGCCCTTGAACCAGACATCGTAGCGGCATTTTTCAACGTCGCTGCCGTCCGCTCTGTAATGACGCGTGGCATATACCACGGGGACGCCAGCCGCGTGGCAGAGGTCTATCGCTCTGGCGCATGCGGGGACTGTGGCCGCGGCAGAGGGGATGCAGATGGGCGAGGCAGGGGAGATGAAGCCGCCCTGCATATCGATCATTATCAATGCGTATTTTTTCATGACTGTTCCTTTCAAATTTTTGTTTTATACTATAATCGCACAGATAGAATAATATTTCAATTGTCAAAAACGACGAAGCATATGCTTCGTCGTTTTCGTGTGATTACAGCTTTACGTCGCGTTTCTGCTTGTTATAGAGTTTATTCAGCAGCGGGCGGACAACATAGAACAAAAGCTTGTTATCGAGATTGAACCAGTATATCAGCATGGACACCGGAATGAGAGACAGCAAGGCAATGATAAGCTTTTTGAATTTCATAATTACCACCCTTCGTAATCGTCGAGATCGAGCAGACTTGCGTCGATCGGCTCTTCCTGCATAACGGCGGTCATGTAGTCGCTGAACTGCTTGCGCATAGAGCTGCGGCTTATGGTGCGGTGGTCGAACATATCGTTCTGCACCCAGACGAGGTGTGCGCCGCGCTCCTTGGCCTGATCGTTCACAACGCCCGAGAGACCCATTGCGCCCTTGCAGGTGATGTCGTCATAGACGAGTATCATGTCGCAGTTGAATTTCTCAGCCTCATCCCAGAACTCAAGCAGATGCTTGTAGCCGCCGGTGAGGTGGCGGCGCATGACGCCGCGCTCGTAGTTGTGCGCAATGTCGATAAGCGCCTGATCGACGTTGTCCTCGGACGTTATGACGTTGCCGGAGAACATGTCCATCTGCGCCACGACCAGTACGCCCCAGCAGTTGTACGCCCAAGTGTTGAAATCAACATAGTAGCAGCCGGGGCCGCCCCATGTTATCATGCGATGGCGCGCGTTCGGGAAGCTGACGACCTTGTCGCGGTAGGCTTTCTCGGCAATTTTCAGCGCCTTTTTCGCGGCCTTGTCGATATACGGCATGCGGCCGCCGGAGAAGGTGAAATAGAATGCGTGGAACAGCGGGGAGATGACGTTTGCGTAGGGCGTATACGGGGTCTTGATGTACTCCCACGCCTCAAACTCATTGCGTACTTCGGCGTTGTGCTTCTTCATTATCTCGAAGAACGCCTTCTCGTCGAACTTCTCGCCGGTATTCTGCTCGATGAAGCGGATGACCTCTTTCATCTGGGCGAGGGCATATTTATCTGTTGCCGCGTCCTCCCAGCGCATCGGGATACCCGCAACCATGGAGGGGATTGTGACGCGGCGCTCGATGAGCTGGCTATTCATGGTCGAGGAGTCGCAGGGCATATTGTTCGTGACGAGGCACGCGCCGATCTGGGGGTAATCGTCGTTGATCGCAACACCGGCGGCGTTCGCGCTGAGACGGCAGGAGTCGGCAGGCAGGCCAGCGTTTTCCATGACGTCCATGTAAAACGGTGCCAGACTCTGATCCATGTATGTGCCGAGGAGCCCCTGAAGCACTTCGAGCGGCAGAGCCTTGAGATTCGGGAAACCGGCGATTATCTCGGGGCACATGGTCTGCTCAAGCATGACGAACTTGTCTGCAAATTTCGTGTCGCCGAAGCGGCGGTCGCCCTTCATGCTGTCGGCGATCATCTGCGTTGCGCCTTTCATGATGGCGTGCATCTGCGTGTGTGATACGCGCAGAGCGGGGCCGCGCATACCGGCCATGCATTTGTCCACCATGTTCAGGCTGCCGAGGTAGGAGCCGAGCCAGCGGTACTCAAGCATACCGCGCATGATGCGCACCGGAGACTTTGCGACGAACTGCACCAGCAGCCCGAGGTTCACGACCCACTGCGTGTAGTCATAGAATGTATCCTTGAGGCCGCGCCACTCGCGGTGCTTTGCGATGCCGCTGCCCTTGATGAAACGCTTTCCGTCGTTTGCCATCACTGCTTACCTCCCTGAATTTTCTTGATCTCGATGCTCTCGACAAAGGCCTGGAACCGAGTGCGGAGCTGACCGGCGGATGCCATGGTGTACTCCTTCTCGACGCCGATGCACGGGATGTGCTCCTTCTCGACCATGTCATGTACGCCCATGACGCGCTCATAGCTCCAGAATTCACAGAACTTCATCTGGAGGTACAGCACGCCGTCGGCGTGATAATCGTTTACGAGCTGCTTGAGATAACGGCGGCGCTGCTCCTGCTTCTCCTTGTTCATGAAGCGGGGGCACTCGCTGGTGCTGAGGTAGTGGCGGGCGACGGCGGTCAGCGCGCTCTCGCCGTCGCGGATGATTATCTCCTCGCGGCCGGGGAGGGAGCCGTAGCAGTAACGGTCGGCGACGACGTATGCGCCGCAGTCCTCAAGAAGCTTCGTGAAGGCCGGATCATCGACCTCGGAGCCGGTAACGACGATACGTGCCCTGTACGCGGGCTTGGGGTCAGGCTCGCGGGTCTTTATCTCCCCCAGAGTCTCGCGGAGCATGTCTTTCACAAGATACTGCGGGCAGCATTCGCTGACAAGCTGTATCACATGGAACTCATAGCTCGTTATCGGCGGGTTTTCAAGCTTGCGGAATTCGCCGATCTCGGTGATGATGCGGCATATCTCGTTGTGCTCGTCTATCGCCTGCCGGAGGGCGTCCTCGGAGACATCGATGCCGTAGACCTCGCTGAGTGGCTGGAGTATGTATTTGCGCAGCTGCTCCTCGTAATGCTCGTATGCTGCGGGCGTGGTGACGAAGGGAACGTCCATCATGCTCATGAAAAACTGGGGGTTCACAGGCTTCACGAGGCCGAGAATGTCGAAATATTCGTGCGCGCGGTGCATCATCTGGCAGGTCTCGGAGGACATCATCGCGGAGAGAAAGTTGTATCCACCCTCGATGCTGCGCTCAAGGATGCTGCGGGTGAAGGGACATGTCTTGTTGGTCATGTAGTAGGTGCCGATGTCGGTGCTGCCGGTTCCGGGGGCGCGCAGGCGCACGGAGAAACAGCCGGGCAGGTTCAGCAGGACTTCGGGGACAAAATAGCAGGTGTAGCCCAGCGCCTTTTTGCCGTCCGCCGCGGCCTGTTTGACAAGCTCGTTGTTCGCGTCGGCAAGGAGACTCTCAAAATATATGAGGTGCTTTAAATCTTTCATATTTCCCTCCCAAATCTATTCACCGTGAATAATCACGGCTTGGATGATATCATATTGCCGGTTTTGTGTCAATTTGAAATGGACTGATATTCTTGACAAACCGAGCCATTGACGGCATAATGTCCCTGTGATTTATAGTGAATAATCACAGACGGGAGGGCACCGTGCATGGCCTTTGAGAAAATAAGCATACCGTCGCCGAAGGAGTATTTCTTTGACGAGATAAAATCCAAAATCCTCCTTGGCGAGCTTCGCTCCGGCGAGAAGCTGCCGAGCGAACGGCTGCTGGCCGAGCAGACGGGCGTGAACCAGTCGGCGCTGCATCTTGCGATAAAGGAGCTTGAGCGGGCGGGATTTGTCGAGATAATTCCGCGGCACGGGACTTATGTCGCCGACTTTGCCGCGAATGGAAATTACGACACGCTGCATGAGATACTGCGCACCGGCGGGAGACACCTGACGCGCGAGCGCATCGTCTCGCTGGTCGAGACGCGTAACGCCATCGAGGGCGGCGCACTCATCCGCCTTGCGAAGGAGCATACGCCCGCGGATATAGCGAAGCTGCGCGAGTATATCGCCACATTCCGGACGATGCGCGGCAAGGATCTGACGGCGGCGGAGCTTGGCCGCATGACCAAGGGCTTTCATTATCTCATCTGCCGCCTGAGCGGTAACGAGGTGTTCATCCTGCTGATGAATTCGTTCACCGAGATATCGCAGGATCTGTGGACCTACTGCGCCGGATACTGGGGCATAGATGAGCTGATAGAGCAGAGCGAGCACATAACGGAGCTTGTCGAGCAGGGGAGAGGCTTAGAGGCACAGGTGTATATAACGGACAAGTTTGATCAATACGTCAGAGAGTGCGGTGTAAACGGCGCGGAATAAAAAATAAGCTCCCGTAAAAACGGGAGCTTAAAATTATATATGAGTTACAGATTGTGTACTCTCAGGGCGCGGATTGCGTTGAGAACGGCTATTATCATAACGCCGACGTCTGCGAATATCGCGGCCCACATGTTGGCAATACCGAGAGCGACGAGCAGCAGGCAGCCGAATTTGACGACCAGCGCGAAGCCGATGTTCTCATATACTATGCGGATGCACTTGCGGGATATTTTGATCGCCTTTGCGATCTGGAGCGGATCGTCGTCCATGAGCACAACGTCGGCAGCCTCGATAGCGGCGTCGGAGCCCATGGCGCCCATCGCAATGCCGATGTCCGCGCGGCTGAGAACAGGAGCGTCGTTGATGCCGTCACCGACGAAGGCGAGTTTAGCGCTGCCGCTGTTGGCCGCGAGCAGCCCTTCGACCTTCTCGACCTTGCCGGCCGGAAGCAGTTCGCTGTACACCTCGTCAACGCCGAGCTCGGCTGCGACGGAGTCGGCGACCTTCTTCATGTCACCGGTGAGCATAACGGTCTTCTCAACGCCCGCATGCTTCAGGTTTGCAATGGCCTGCTTGGAGTGCGGCTTGACGATATCGGAGATGACGATGTGTCCGGCGTACTTGCCGTCAAGCGCCATATGGATTATTGTACCGATGCTGCGGCAGTTCTGGTAGGGGATGTTCAGCTGCTCCATGAGCTTGTCGTTGCCGGCAGCGACCTGAACGCCGTCAACCTTGGCGATAACGCCGTGGCCGCTGATCTCTTCGATATCCGTGATGCGGCTGCGGTCGATCTCCTTGCCGTAGGCGCGCTGGAGACTCTTGCTGATAGGATGTGAGGAGGCGCACTCGGCGAGAGCTGCGTACTCAAGCAGCTTTTCCTGCTCGATGGGGGTGTGATGCACGGCGCTGACCTCGAATACGCCCTGGGTCAGTGTGCCGGTCTTGTCAAACACAACAGTTTTGACCTGAGACAAAGTCTCAAGATAGTTGGAGCCTTTGATGAGGACACCTTCCTTGCTCGCGCCGCCGATGCCGGCGAAGAAGCTGAGCGGGATGCTGATGACGAGCGCGCAGGGGCAGCTGACAACGAGGAAGGACAGCGCACGGTATATCCACTGTTCCCACTGTGCGTCAAGTCCGGTGATGAGACGGACTACCGGCGGCAGCACCGCGAGGGCGAGCGCGCTGTAACAAACGGCGGGGGTATATACGCGGGCGAACTTCGAGATGAACGCCTCGGAGCGAGACTTGCGGGAGCTGGAGTTTTCGACAAGCTCAAGGATCTTGGAGACGGTGGACTCGCCGAACTCCTTGGTGGTTTTGACTTTCAGAACGCCGGTCATGTTTATGCAGCCGCTTATAATATCGTCGCCGGGCTTGGCGTCGCGCGGGAGGCTTTCACCGGTCAGTGCGCTGGTGTTGAGCGAGGAGCTGCCTTCAACGATGACACCGTCGATAGGAACCTTTTCGCCTGGCTGCACAACGATGATGCTGCCGACAGCGACCTCATCGGGATCGACCTTTTCAAGCTTGCCGTCGCGCTCAATGTTGGCATAATCGGGGCGGATATCCATGAGCGCGCTGATGTTCTTGCGGCTCTTGCCGACGGCGTAGCTCTGGAACAGCTCGCCTATCTGGTAAAACAGCATAACGGCGATAGCCTCGTTGTAGTCGCCGCTGCGCTCATATATCGCCAGCGCAAACGCGCCGACCGTGGCGACGGCCATCAGGAAGTTCTCGTCAAATACGCGGCGGTTGAGTATGCCCTTGCCGGCCTTTCGGAGTATATCGTAGCCGATGATGATGTATACGACCAGATACAGCGCCAGACGAAGCAGGCCGGTGACGGGGATGAAGCGCAGTGCGATGAGCATTACGGCCGCAATGATGATGCGTGTCAGCATCTTTTTCTGCTTCTTGGACATTACGGAGCATCTCCTTTATAATTAAACGTTCATTTAATCGTTTGGCCGGTCAATGCGCCCACCCGCAGGGGCGGATGGGCGCTTCCGGTAAAATCAAAGCTCGATCTCGCAGTCAGACTCGACCTTCTTGCAGGCCTTGAGCACTTCTTTCATGACTGCCTTTGCATCCTGGCCTTCTTCAAACTCCACTGTCATCTTCTGGGTCATGAAGTTTACGACCGCGGAGGCGACACCGGGGGTCTTCTTGGCGGCTTCCTCCATAAGATTTGCGCAGTTGGCGCAGTCCACTTCAATACTGTAAGTCTTTTTCATTGAGAATGTTCTCCTTTCTGCGTGGCGTGCAAATCATTTCATGATTAAGCACTTGTTTAATCATCATGGCCGTAGTATAATATGCGTGAAAAGGAAAGTCAATCCCTTCGGTAAACTCATGTCCAAAGGGGCAAAAAGCGTTTCCGAACGGGCGAAAACGGAGGAGTAAGCATGGCGAAGACCGAACTGCCGCATCATCACGGCGAAGAAAAAATGAACACGGCGGAGATACGTGAAGTGCTTGAGCGCGTGGATAATTTCCAGACCATAGCGGATGTGTTCCGCCAGCTGGGCGATACGACGCGCGTGAGGATATTCTGGTTGCTGTGCCACTGCGACGAGTGCGTCGTGAATATCGCGGTAATGCTGGACATGTCAAGCCCTGCCGTATCTCATCACCTGCGCACACTGCGCGACAGCGGCCTGATTGTCAGCCGCCGCGAGGGCAAGGAAGTGTATTATCACGCGGCGGACAGCGCGCAGAGCCGCCTGCTGCATGAGATGATAGAGCAGGTCATGGACATCGCGTGCCCGGAGTGGCGCGAGGAGGCGGAGTGATGCTCGCGGCGGAAATTTTTTCGGGCGTGCGGGCATACTTCCTCTTGCTGCCGGATGACGCGATGCCGGAGTATGCCGCGGGAGAGCTTGCTGTGCTGTACTGCCGCGCGGAGCGCGTCGGCTGGAAAACGGCCGCGGGCAGCAGCGTGAATCTTGGGGCGGGCGATTTCTGCGTCTGCCCCAGCGAGCTGCTGGCAAGTGCGGAGTTCTATTTCCCGAATGACCGCTGCGAGCTGTTGTGCATAGAGCTGGCGGACGGCGCGGAGCCGGAGCTGATCGCGGATTCCGGCGTGACACCGAAGCTGCTGAAAGACAGGCTCTGCGGCGCGGGCTGCTTCCCGCATACGGGCAACGAGCAGACCGAGAGCATTTTCTCCGCGTTTTATGATCAGCCGGAGGAACTGCGGAACGCCTATCTCAGAGTCATGACTCTGGAGCTGCTGCTGTATCTGGCGAAGCTGAAACCCTCCGGACGCAACCAGATGACACAGTATCAGGCAGAGCAGGTGCGCGTGATCCGCGAGATACACGATCTGCTCGCGTCGAACATGGAGCGCCGCTTCACGATCGAGGAGTTGTCGCACAAGTATCTGATGAACCCGACGACGCTCAAGGCCGTGTTCAAGTCCGTCTATGGAGAATCGATCGCGGCGCATATGAAGGAGCACCGGATGAAGAAGGCGGCGGCGCTGCTGCACGAGTCCGACATGAGCATAGCGGAGATCGGGCGGCTCGTGGGTTATGAGAGCCAGAGCAAGTTCACGGCCGCGTTCAAGGAATCCTACGGCTGTCTGCCGAAGGAATACAGAAAGAAAGCGTAAAAATCCCTCGCCAGGCGGCGAGGGATTTTTTCGCTTTATTTTACTTCTCAGTCCATTTCCAGTTAGCAACTTCGGGGAGGTCTACGCCGTACTCAGCGATGTACTGAGCATGCTCGACGAGCTTATCCTTCATCTGCTGGACGAGGTACGCGCCGCGGTTGCCAAGTTGCGGGAGATTATAGACCGCAGACATGACGAGGTTGAAGCGATCCAGTCTGTTAAGGACTCTCATGTCGAAGGGCGTGGTGATGGTGCCCTCTTCGATGTAGCCGCGGACGTGGATGTTCTTGTTGTGGCGTCTGTAAGTCAGCTCATGGATGAGGCTGGGATAGCCGTGGAAGGCGAAGATGATGGGCTTGTCGGTGGTGAAGATCATGTCGTAATCTCTCTGCGACAGGCCGTGCGGGTGCTGCTCCTCGCTCTGGAGACGCATAAGGTCAACGACGTTGACAACGCGGATGCGCAGTTCGGGGAACGCGCTGCGCAGGATGGTGACGGCGGCCAGGGTCTCAAGCGTCGGCGTGTCGCCGCAGCAGGCCATGACGATGTCAGGCTCCTGACCCTCGTCGGTGGATGCCCACTGCCAGATGCCGATGCCCTGAGTGCAGTGCTTTACGGCCTGCTCCATAGTCAGCCACTGGGGACGCGGATGTTTGGAAGCGACGATGACGTTCACGTAGTTGCGGGAGCGGATGCAGTGGTCAAAGCAGCTCAGCAGGCAGTTTGCATCCGGCGGCAGGTACAGGCGGACAACGTCGGCCTTCTTGTTGGCGACGTGGTCGAGGAAGCCGGGGTCCTGATGCGTGAAGCCGTTGTGATCCTGCTGCCAGACGTTGGAGGCGAGGACGTAGTTGAGAGACGCGATCTTCTGGCGCCAGGGGAGCTGGTTGCAGACCTTGAGCCACTTTGCGTGCTGCGAGAACATGGAGTCAACTATGCGGATGAACGCCTCATAGCTGTTGAAGAAGCCGTGGCGGCCGGTGAGCAGGTAGCCCTCGAGCATACCCTCGCACACGTGCTCGGAGAGCATGGAGTCCATGACTCTGCCGTCGGGGGCGAGATGATCGTCGGTGTCGTAGGCTTCGCCGTTCCAGACACGGTCGGTTTCCTCAAATACCGCGTTCAGTCGGTTGGAGTTCGTCTCGTCGGGGCCGAAGGAGCGGAAGTTGCGCTCCTTGTCGTTGAGCTTGTAGATATCGCGCACGAAGTCGCCGAGTACGGACATATCCTGCGCCTCGACGCTGCCGGGGAAGGGAATATCCACGCCGTACTCGCGGAAGTCGGGCATGCGCAGATCCTTCAGCAGCAGACCGCCGTTTGCGTGGGGATTCGCGCCCATGCGGCGGGTGCCCTTGGGAGGGAGGTCGAGCAGCTCCTGCACGGGAGTGCCGTTTTCGTCGAACAGCTCTTCGGGATGATAGGAATGCAGCCACTGCTCGATCTGGCGGATATGCTCGGGGGAATCGGGCTGAATGGGAACCTGATGTGCGCGCCAGTAGTTTTCGACCTTCAGGCCGTCAACATATGCCGGACCTGTCCAGCCCTTCGGGCTGCGGAAAACGATCATCGGCCAGCGGGGGCGGTTCATGTTGCCGTTCTCTCTTGCGTCCTTCTGATAGGCGAGGATCTTCTCGATGCACTCGTCAAGAGTGTCCGCCATGAGGCGGTGCATCTTGGCGGGGTCGCTGCCTTCGACAAAGTGCGGCTCCCAGCCGCAGCCGAGGAAGAAGTCCTCAAGCTCTTCATGCGAGATGCGCGCGAAAAGGGTGGGGTTTGCGATCTTGTAGCCGTTGAGGTGGAGTATCGGCAGCACGGCGCCGTCAGTCTTGGCGTTGACAAATTTGTTGAGCTGCCAGGAAGTTGCGAGCGGGCCGGTCTCTGCTTCGCCGTCGCCGACGACGCAGGCTGCGATGAGGTCTGGGTTATCGGTTACGGCGCCGAAGGAGTGGGCGAGGGAGTAGCCCAGCTCGCCGCCCTCGTTGATGGAACCCGGGGTCTCGGGCGCAACATGGGAGGGGATGCCGCCGGGGAAAGAGAACTGCTTGAAGAGCTTCTGCATACCTTCCTTGTCGCGGGAGATGTTGGGGTAAACCTCCTGATAGCTGCCGTCCAGCCAATCCTGAGCGACCATGGCGTTTCCGCCGTGGCCGGGGCCGGAGATATATATCATATCAAGGTCATATTTTTTGATAACTCGGTTGAGGTGAGTGTAGATAAAGTTCTGACCGGGCACGGTGCCCCAGTGGCCGACGATCTTTTTCTTGATGCTATCTTCGGTGAGCGGTTTCTGCAGCAGAGGATCGTCAAGCAGATAAAGCTGGCAGGCGGAGAGATAATTGGCCGCGCGCCAATATGCGTCCAGCGTGGCCAGCTCCTGCTCGGTTGCCGGGCAACGGGATTCAATGTCCATGTTATGACCTCCTGAATTTTTATTTTGGATGTCTGCTATCCACGGATTCATATTAGCAGGAATACATGCTGCGTTCAAGATGGACAGTTTCGGCATTTTTAACAATTTTTACGTCTGAAAATGAATTTTGTGCATCTTGACGGCCAAAAATCCGATGGAATATTCCTGCGTGCTGCCGTATTCTTACAAAAAATATAGCCAAAGGAATGATGCCCATCATACCTTCGGCTATACATTTATCTGTCAATTTCTATACTGCCGCCGTTTGTGAGATCGCGTCCGTCAAGCAGTATCAGCTTTTCGGCCAGCAGCCGCGCAAATCCGCTTATTATCGCGGACGCCGCGATAAGCTCGTCCGTATTCTGCACGGCAAGCTCCGTGCGGTCTTCGTGATCCAGAAGGACTGCCCCAGCCATGCGCACTTGATCCACGAAGTATCCCGCAGTCACCTGATGGCGCTGGGAATAACGTTCATAGCGCGCCCTCAGCTCTTCATCGGACAAGCCCATCGGGATCAGCCTCTGCACCATCGCAATGCTGAGACTCTGCTTGAGTGTGCATATCATGATAAGATACGCGATGTGCTGACGGTAATATTTCTTCTTTATAGGCTCCGGCATGACGCGCGTGCGGACGTAGTTATTTATTGTAGCGGCGGTGATTATCTGTTCCTCCTTCAGCTCCGGAGGCATATAATCAAGATACTGCTTGAGCAGCTGCACCGTCTGCTCCATGTACAGGCCAAAATCCGGAATGTCATCCCATGCGGGGAGGCGGAAGCGCTCAAGATATTTTTCCCAGCGGCGCAGCTTTCCGGCTATAAGTGCTTTGTCGTATCCCATGTATCCATAGCTCCCTTATCGATGTATGTTGTCATTATAGCATAAAATTCACGGATTGTAAATAATCTCGTGCTGGCATCTACTTGACTTAATGTTGAGGATATGTTAATCTAATGATACTCATTAGATGTTAAGGAGAAAAATATTATGTATATCATAATGACAGATACATCCGCGAATCTTGAACCGGCTGACTTAAAAAAGTGGGAGATTGAAGATCTGCCGCTGACCTACATGGTGGACGGCAAGTCGCCGCTCGATTCCGGAGACGCTGCATTTGACGGCCACGCGTTCTACGCGGCGATGCGCGGCGGCGCGAAGGTAGTCACCTCGCAGGTCACGCCGCAGACATATATTGACGCGATGACCCCGTTCCTGAAGGAAGGGAAGGATGTGCTGTTTATCGGCATGTCGTCCGGTATAAGCGGCTCGTACAACTCCGCGCAGATAGCCGCAAATCAGCTGCGCGAGGAGTTCCCCGCCTGCAAGATATACACCATAGATACGCTCAGCGCCTCGCTCGGCGAGGGGCTGCTGGTCGTCAAGGCGGCGGAGAACCGTCGCAGCGGCATGAGCATCGAGGAAAACGCGGCAGAGATAGATAAGCTGCGCCATAATATGTGCCAGGTGTTCACGGTCGATGATCTTAAATACCTGCGTGGGACTGGACGGCTTTCGAGCATCAAGGCCGCGGTCGCGTCCGTGCTGAACATAAAGCCGCTTCTCAAGGGCGACACTGAGGGCAAGATCGTCTGTTTTGAAAAGACCCGCGGCAGAAAGAACGCCATCAAGGCGCTGGCACAGCAGTACGACGAAATGGTGCGCGAGCCGTATAATCAGTGCATCGGCATCGCTCACGCTGACTGCACCGAGGACGCCGAGCAGCTGATAGAGCTGCTCAACCGCAACAATCCACCGCACGAGATCATGCTGGTCTGCTATGAACCTGTTACCGGCTCGCACGTCGGACCCGGCACGCTCGCGCTCTTCTTCCTCGGCAGCGACAAGTTCAGAAGCAAATAAAAAGAGATAATAAAACCGCCATGCATCTTCAAAACTGCATGGCGATTTTTTATGATAATCTGCTTCGCTTGCCGTCGGAGGGCGGGATGTACCCGTAGGCGATGTTGGGATTGATCTTTTGCAGCTCCGCGTGGATGCGGTCAACGTCCTCTTCTTTGTTGAAGATGAGGTTTGCAAACTCCTTGCCGTCGTGTACAAGAATGAGACGGTAGTAGTAATAAGCGGGGCTGTCGTCCGGCTGACACTCACTTATGCGGGTGAAGGTACGGTCAATGTAATCGTACGGGACGTAGTACTTGACGCCGAGGTCGCGGTAATACATGCACAGCTTGCCGAGACGGACGCGGCCTATCGGCTCCGCTGCGTTATAATCGTCAATATGCTCCTGATCGCTTATGCGCTTCTTGTCAACGCCTTTGAATTTCAGCCTGCCGAACAATGCGCTCCACCGCCTTTTTTCTGAAAAATATTTTTTTCATAGAATTTTTCGGGCAGCTTGCGGGAGAGAATGGTGCCGAGAACACCGGCGATGATGCCGACGATGACGCCGGCCAGTACGTCGGACGGGAAGTGAACGACGAGGTATATGCGGGCAAGCCCCATAAGTATCGCAAAGATGTACGCCGTCCAGCTCACACGCTTATCGCCGACCATGAATACGGCGGTCATCGTTGCGAAGGCGGCGGTGGTGTGACCGGAGGGGAAGCTCTTGTCGCTCTCAACGTTCTGCCCGACCAGCAGCCAGAACTGGTAGAAAATGCTGCTATCGTCCGCATACGGGCGCGGCCTCGCTATGAGCACCTTAAGGATGCAGTTCGTGAATATTGCCCCGATGGCGACGCCGAAGAGCATGGCCGTACCGAAACGGCGGGTCTTTTTGAACAGCATCAGCGCGATGGACAGCAGGACGAGGATGATGCCGTCATGGCCGAGGAACGAGATGAACTCGAAAAACGGCGTGAAGAAATCGCCCGCCCAGAGATAGAGATTATGTACTGCGGTAGTTATGCTCTGGTCAAAGCCCGCGAACACGGTGTTGATCCAGAGCGCAGCTGCGGAAGCTTGCATGAAAACAGTCCTTTCAGTTTTTATTGACTGCTGCTATCATACCACACGGATAAACAAGCGTCCACTTAAAATTTGCATAATTGCCCGTTTTATACACAAAATACCTGTGGATTGGAGGTATGACCATGAAACGATTCATTGCATCCGCGGCGGCGCTGTTAATGCTTCTGACAGGGCTGATCGCACTTGAACCCAAGGCTGAGGCTGCGGGCAGCGCGCCGGTCGCGGCAAACCTAGAGCTTACGACATACCGCGGCGTTTCCGTCGGCGGGCAGCTGGCGGCGTACGATCCGGACGGCGGCGAGCTGACCTTCGAGATAACCACGCCGCCGGTGAAGGGTACTATCGAGCTTTCCGACGGCGGCAGCTTCATCTATACTCCCGCCGGGGGAAAGAAGGGGCGCGACTATTTCGGGTATAAGGCGATAGACTCCGAGGGCAACCGTTCGCAGGAGGCAACCGCGATAATCCGCATCGAGAAGCAGAAAAAGAGCATCGAATACGCGGACATGTCCGGACGTGCGGAGGAATACGCCGCCCTGCGCCTCGCGGAAACGGGCGTGTTTACCGGCGAGAAGCTGGGGGAGCGGTACTGCTTTTACCCTGAGCGGGAGTTGAGCCGCGGCGAATTTCTGAGTATGTGTATGCTCGCGGCGGGGGAGGACGCGTTCCCGAGCGTGCTGTCCACCGGCTTCGGCGACGATGCGTCCATCCCGGCGTGGATGAAGGGCTATGTGACGACCGCTGTGATGTGCGGCGTGATAGACACCGCGGCGGAGAACGGGAATTTCTCTGCGCAGGAGACGATATCCGGCGGGGACGCGGCGCTGATACTGAACGCCGCGATGGCGTATCAGGACGTGTCATATATAAAGCTGAACGCCGAAATGGATGAGGAGCTGGCTCAGGCCTGCGCGAATCTCATTGCCTACGGCGTAGTGGAGAAAAATTTCCTCCCCGGCGAAAAAATGACGCGCGCCGAGGCCGCCGTACTTCTCGCGGCAGCGCTGGACGGCGCGGCGTAATATGACGAATATAATTTATGCGGGATGCTCTCATCCCGCATTTTTGCTATTTATTGAATTAATTTTCGCGTATTATGCCGTGCATGAAGCCGTCGAGCGCGGCGGTATGTATGTCCCCGGCAATAACTTTCCCATCTATAATATATATGGTAATTATAACGCTCTCGCCGCAGTCGGGGTAATTCGTCAGCAGGTAGCTGTACTGCTCGCAGCGCTTCCCGCAGTATGCCTCCATGTCGAAGCCCTGCTCCCGCTGCATGCGGTTATACTCCGCCATTATCCCGTCAAAGCTTTCGGGAATAGTGATGCTGTGGAACTCCTCCGTGGAGGTATCTATCTCCCAGCCCAGATTTTTCAGGAACTTTTCGCGGTCTGCCAACGTCGTAAAATTTGTGCGGCTGTCGATCCGCCACTTGACGAATATGAGCGCCAGAAGCAAAAAAGCCGCTCCGGCGACTATGAGCAGCGCTTTTTTGCGTGTAAAGACTGAACTTTTTGTGAACATCTCCATCACCTCGCTTATATGCTATTCAAAAAGAGCGCGGTGTATGTTATAATGCGGGGCATATGATTTTTGAATTTCGGGAGGATGCTATGCCTCTGATGCGATTGGATAAGTTTCTGTCGGAGCTTGGCGTGGCCTCGCGCAAGGAACTGCGGCAGATAATAAAGAGCGGGCGCGTGCTGGTAAATGGCGCGGCGGTCAACGCTCCTGAATATAAGCTCGACCTGGAGCGGGACACGGTAGTCCTTGACGGCGAAACGCTCAGCTATGTGAAGTTTCGCTATTTCATGCTTGATAAGCCGTCCGGCGTCCTCAGCGCTACCGAGGACAGGCGGCAGAAAACAGTTCTCGACCTGCTTCCGCCGGAACTGCAGGCGCTGGAGCTGTTCCCGGTAGGCCGCCTTGATAAGGATACGAGCGGGCTTTTACTGCTTACGAACGACGGAGATTTTGCTCATCGCGTTATTTCGCCGAAATCCGAGGTGGAAAAACTGTATTATGCTAAGGTAGACGGCGTTCCGGACGAGAACGACGCCGCGGCTTTTGCGGAGGGCATAGTTCTCGGCGACGGGACGGAGTGCCTGCCGGCAAAGCTTGAGCCGCTGGGCTGCGGGGAATGTCTCGTAACTGTCATGGAGGGGAAGTACCATCAGGTGAAGCGGATGCTTGCCTCGCGCGGAAAACCGGTGCTCGAACTGCGGCGTCTGGCAGTCGGCGGATTGTCGCTTGACGCGGCGTCGGAGCCGGGGCAGTGGCGCGAACTGGGCGAAGACGATTTGTGCAGTGTGTTTTTGGGCAGAAAGCAGTAAAAACTGCCTGTAATTTCAACGCTTTTTGAGCGTATAGGAGACAAAAGAAAAAAAGTTCACAAAAAATCTTGACGATTTCTATTGAAAATCACATAAAATGGAGTTATTATATATAAACAGATAATGCGGGAGTATGGCAAATTGGCCATAACGCAGAGGAGGCAGATTTATGTCAAGTAGAATTTTCCAGAATGTGATTATTCAGATGAAGGACGCCATCGACAGAACTATCGGCGTAGTGGACGATCAGGGCTTTATCATAGCTTGCAGCGAGCTTTCAATGATCGGCTCTCGGCTTGACGAATTCCATGTATATGAGATGGAGGCATCGGAGCAGCCCGTGTCCATAGGCAGCAGAACCTTCTGCCCGCTGCTTTCGAACGGTTCAAGATTTGACTTTACCTCTTTTGTGGACGGCAGCGATTCCGTCGCGAGGACGCTCTGCGCCGTCGCGGCCGTGGCCTTCAACGAGGCCAAGAGCAATTATGAGGAGAAGCACAACAAGGCCGCTTTCGTAAAGAACATTATCTCCGACAATATCCTCCCCGGCGACGTCTATGTCCGCGCGAAGGAGCTGCATTTCGTCACGGACGAGCCGCGCAGCGTCCTGCTCGTGCGCCAGATGGAAACTTCCGATGTCGCCGCGATCGAGACGATACAGAAGCTCTTCCCCGATAAGCAGCAGGACTTTGTCCTGAGCATCAACGAGTCCGACATCGTCGTCGTCAAGGCGCTCCCCTCGGCGGAGTGCCCCGAGGTCATTGCGAGCACTGCAGCGCTCATCGAGAAGACCCTGCTTGACGAGCTTGGCATCAAGTGCGTGATCGGCATCAGCACGAACGCGCATCATCTGCGCGAGCTGGCGGATCGCTATAAGGAGGCGCAGGTCGCCATCGAGGTCGGCCGCGTGTTCGAAAGCGAAAAGACCATCATCAATTACGAGAGCCTCGGCCTCGGCCGCATCATCTATCAGCTCCCGACTACTCTGTGCGAGATGTTCCTCAACGAAGTCTTCAAGAAGAATCCGATCGAGACGCTGGACGAGGACACGCTCGAGACTATCAACAAGTTCTTCGAGAATAACCTCAACGTCTCCGAGACTTCCCGCAAGCTTTACGTGCACAGAAACACTCTGGTGTACCGTCTTGAGAAGATCAAGAAGATCACCGGCCTTGACCTCAGAGAGTTTGACCACGCGATAGTCTTCAAGGTGGCCATGATGGTCAAGATGTATCTCGATTCTCTCAACAGCAGCAAGTACTGATCACCGCCGCTTTCCGACGGCAATTACCTCTCACGAGGTTTTACATATATTTATAAACGAAAAACAACACATGAGGCCGCCGGCACAACGGCGGTATCCGCGGCGCCTTGACCCGATCCTGACTGCCGCATGAGGATCGCGGTGTATCTGCGCGCGGATAGAGCGGCAGATTGGAGTAAGAGTTTATGGTTCAAATGAACGATGTGAGAAAGATCTACGACAGCAGCGGGACTCTCGCGCTCGACGGCGTGGATCTGACCATCAACGAGGGTGAGTTTGTGTTCCTTGTCGGCCCCTCCGGCTCCGGCAAGACTACTATTATAAAATTGCTCACCGGAGAGATCCAGCCCACCGAGGGCACCGTTATCGTCAATGATTTTGATCTCGGCAAGCTGAAGCGGCGCAAGCTGCCCAAGATGCGCAGAACGCTGGGCATTATCTTTCAGGATTTCCGACTGATAGATAACATGAACGTGTACGATAACGTGGCGTTTGCGATGCGCGTCGTCGGCGCGTCGGCGAAGGAGATAAAAAAGCGCGTACCGTACGTGCTCGAGCTGGTCGGCCTTGAGGGCCGTGAGAAGCGCCTCCCGCAGGAGCTTTCCGGCGGCGAGCAGCAGCGTGTGGCCATTGCCCGCGCGCTGGTCAACAGCCCGCGCATGATAATCGCGGACGAGCCTACCGGCAACCTTGACCCTGTGCGCTCGCTGGAGCTTATGCTCCTTCTGGAGAAGATAAACGAGATGGGAACTACGATCCTTGTAGTCACCCATGAGAAGGAACTGGTCAACGCCTTTTCCAAGCGTGTCATAACCATTGACGGCGGCCATGTGATCAGTGACGGAATGGACGGGTATTACAGCTATGAGATTGAATAGATGCGGCTATCTTATCCGCGAAGGCTTCCGCAGCATAGGCACGCACGGATTCATGTCCTTCGCCTCGGTAACTATTATAATGGCCTGCCTTATAATCATGGGCAGCGTGTCGCTGCTCTCCGTCAATATTGACGCTCTTATAAAAGACCTTGAGAACGAGAACGAGGTCGTCGCTTTCGTCGATGAAAACATCGAGGACGAGGAGCAGGCCAAGGCCATCGGCACGGCGATAGAGGAGCTCCCGAACGTTATGGACGCGGAGTTTGTCAGCCGTGACACCGCGATGGACAACTTCATGAGCAACTATGACGACGACATGATGGTCGGCATAGACGCCACCGTTTTCAAGCACCGTTTCGTTATCCACCTCAACGACATCTCGCTCATGGCGCAGACGCAGAACGAGCTGAAGAACATCGACGGGATCGTGAAGGTCAGAGCGCATCTTGACTACGCGAAGGCCTTCGTGACGATAAGGAACATTGTCAGCGTAGTTTCGCTCATCCTTATTGTTATCCTTGTCTTTGTCTCCGTGTTCATCATGTCGAACACCATAAAGCTCGCCACCTTCGGCCGCCGCGAGGAGATCGCGATAATGAAGATGGTCGGCGCGAGCAACGCCTTTATCCGGCTCCCGTTTATCGTCGAGGGTCTTGTCCTCGGCATGCTCGGCGGCGGCCTTGCGTTCCTCGCGGAGTGGGGACTCTATAATCTTGTCACCGGCAAGATCGTCACCTCGCTCACCGGCAACCTCATCAGCGTCATCCCGTTCAGTTCCGTGTCTCTCACGGTGTTCATTGTCTATATGGCGACCGGCATCCTTGTCGGCGCGTTCGGCGGCGTTAACGCTATAAAGAATTATCTGAAGGTTTGATTTGCCCGATTCTCGGAAGGAGAAGTAATGAATAACAAAAAAGTTGTGTCCGTCATAGCGGTTCTCATGGCTGTGCTCATGGTTCTGTCCCTCGTGCTCAGCGTCCTGCCCATCGCCGCAAATGCGGTCAATCAGGCCGATATCGACGCTATCGAGAAGCAGAAGGACGCTCTTACGGACAAACGCACTACGATCCAAGAGAAGATAGACGCGCTGAAGGAACAGCAGGCGAGCGTGCTTGAACAGAAAGCCGCGCTCGACGAGCGCAACGAATACACGGCCGAGCAGCTCAAGCTCGTTCAGGAGCAGATCGACATCTATACCGGACTTATCAAAGAGAAGTCCAAGGAAGTCGATGCTGCCAAGAAGAAAGAGGATGAGCAGCTCAAGCGTTACCGCGAGCGCGTGTGCGCGATGGAGGAGAGCGGAGGCTACGGCTATAACATTCTCGCCATCATATTCAACTCCGGCAGCTTCGGCGAAATGCTCTCCGCTATCGACGATATGAACGAGGTCATGCAGAGCGACCGCGAGCTTGAACAGCAGTACATAGACGCCCGCGAAGCGACCGAGAGCGTCAAGGCGGAGTACGAAGAGGCCAAGGCCGGATACGAGGAAAAGCAGGACGAGCTTAAGGCGGAAAAAACCGAGCTTGAGGATCAGCTCAAGGAGGCCGAGGAGCTGCTGACCAGCCTCGAAGAGGATATAGAGAAGGCCGTCAAGGAGTATGAAGTGGCGCTTGCGGCGGAAGCCGCGATGGCTGCAGAGATGAGCAATCTTGCCGCGCAGCTTGCGCGCGAGGCGGCGGAAGAGGCCGCGCGGCGCGAGCAGGAGTCCCAGAATAATGGCAATAACGGCAACAGCGGAAACACCGACAATTCCGGCAGCACAGGAGACTCCGGCAATACCGGCGGCGATTCCGGTGAAACTCCGGAGCAGCCCTCGACGCCCGATGAACCCACGCCGACTCCCGCGCCTGCGGAGCCTACTCCGGCTCCCATTCCGACGCCGGAACCCTCGTCTCCTGTCACCGGAAGCCTTATGTGGCCTGTGCCCAGCAGCAATCTTGTCACCAGCCGTTACGGATGGCGCGTTCATCCGATAACCGGCACTGAGCGCTTCCACGCCGGTATCGATATCAACGGCTACGGCAACGCAGGCGGCGTCATCTATGCCGCGGACGGCGGCACGGTCGTGCGCTCGCGTTACAGCGATTCCTACGGCAACTACGTTATGATAAACCATGACGGCAACATGCAGACGCTGTATGCCCACATGAGCGGCACCGCCGTGAGCGAGGGGCAGACAGTTAATAAAGGCGATGTCATCGGTTATCTCGGCGAGACAGGCTGGGCGACCGGTGTCCATTGCCACTTTGAAGTGTATGTCGGCGGCTCTACCGTGGATCCGGAGGGATATTTCCCCGGCCTCCCGCATTGGAACTGCTGACGGCTGAGAAGGAGACTATATGACTAAAGCAAAGAAAAATTCAGTCATCGCGGTACTGCTCAGCCTGACTATGGTGTTCACACTCGTGCTCGGGGTCCTGCCGAACGATGCGCACGCCGTAACTCAGGCCGAGATCGACGCGCTCCAGGTGCAGAAGGACGCGCTCACCGCGCAGCGTCAGGAGAAGCAGGACATCGTTGATGAGTTGGAGAGCCAGCACGCAACCGTGCTTGAGCAGAAGCTTGCCATGGATGCGCGCAATCAGTTCACCCAGCAGCAGATAGCACTGACCAACAACCAGATAGAGCTGTACGGCCAGATGATAGAGGACAAGAAGCTTGAAGTCGAGGCCGCGAAGCAGCGCGAGGAAAAACAGCTTCAGCGCTACCGCGAGCGTGTCTGCGCGATGGAAGAGGACGGCGGCATGAACTATCTCGCCATCATCCTCCGTGCAAACAGCTTCGGCCAGCTCCTCACGCTGATGGATGACATCGGTGAGATAATGGAGAGCGACCGCAACCTTGAGGACGCTTACATAGCCGCCCGCGAGGAGACGGAGCGCGTTCAGGCCGAGTATGAGCAGACAAAGTCCGAGCTTGAGGCCAAGCAGGAAGAGCTTCGCGCCGAGCAGGAAGAGCTGCAGGCACAGATCGACGAGGCTACCGCGCTTATCGCCCAGATCGAGGACGATATGGAGAACCGCCGCGCCGAGTATGACCAGCTCCGCAGCGCTGAAGATGAAGCGAGCGCCGAGATCGAGCGAATGATCGCCGAGCTTGAGCGCCAGAAGGAAGAAGAGCGCCGCCAGCAGGAAGAGGTTAATAAGAATAACGGCGGAAACACCGGCGGAAATACCGGAGGCAGCGGATACGCTACCGGAACATGGGGCTGGCCGTGCCCGTCCTGCTATTACATAACCAGCCGTGTCGGCAACCGCTGGCATCCGGTATCCGGCGTGTGGAAGTACCACTCCGGCCTTGATATCGGCGCACAGTACGGTGCCGCGATAGTCGCATCGGATGGTGGTACGGTCTCTCTTGCCGGAGTGAACGGAGGTTACGGCAACTGTGTCATGATCGACCACGGCAACGGGTACTATACGCTGTACGGTCACATGTCCAGCATCGCCGTGTCCTACGGACAGGTTGTCAGCAAGGGTGACACTATCGGTTATGTTGGCAGCACCGGCGTTTCCACCGGCCCGCATCTGCATTTTGAGATACGCGAGGGCGGCGTCTGCATCGATCCGGAGCAGTTCTTCGGCGGTCTGTCTTACGCGCCTGACGCGGGCGACTGATATAATTTACAACCAACCGCTGGCAGGGGAATCACCTGTCAGCGGTTGGCAATGCCTTTTTAAGGGGGAGCGTATATGAGCATATGGCAGCGGCTGCTCGCCGCGATAGGCAGAGTCCTGTCCGCATTTTTCAATATCCGCATTAAGCTCAAGTATGTCCTTGTGCTCGTCATTCTGCTCGTCGCGGGCTGCATCGGCGTCACCTATAACAGGATGATAAACGCCGTCGGCGGCAAGGCGGACTATGACGAGGCCATGCGCTATATTGAGATAAAGGATCTGGTTGACGAGTATTTCATCGATCCGGCTGACCGTACCGCAATGGGCAACAGCGCCGCGGCGGCCATGATAAGCGGCCTTGGCGACAAGTGGAGCTACTACATGTCCGCGGACGAATACCGTACGTATCAGCTATATTCGACAAATGAATATTCAAGCATAGGCATGTCAATAATGCAGGATGCAAACGGCGGGGGATATCAGGTCATCTCCGTCAATCCCGACACGCCTGCCGCCAAGGCCGGCATCACCTCCGGCATGGTCATCACCGCCATCGACGGCGAGAGCGTCAAGGGGCAGGATATTGACAGTGTGCGTACAAAAATACGTTCCCGCATGAACACGCAGTTCATCGTCGAGGTCGGCGGGCGGGACGAATATACCGTTGACTGCGAGAAAAATTACGTCAGCCCCGTCACATACCGCATGGAAAAAACCGAGGCGGGCTACGTCAAGATAGATAACTTCGAGGCCGGCAGCGGTCAGGACGCGATAAACGCCGTGGAGACTCTGCTCAGCCAGGGCGCGACGGCGCTGGTCATCGACCTGCGCGGCAACGCGGGCGGCCTTGCTGCCGAAACGCGCACCTTCCTCGATTACCTTCTGCCGGGCGGGACGCTGTTCGAGTCCGTGGACAAGGCGGGCAATAAGGTTCGCTACGAGTCGGATAACGTCTGCATCCAGCTCCCGATGTGCGTGCTCATCAACGCCGAGACTCATGCCGAAGCCGAGGTGTTCGCCGCCGTTATGAAGGAATTTCAGGCGGCAAGCCTTGTCGGCGAAGCCACTACGGGCGACACCCGTACCCAGTCTACCATCGAGATATCCGACGGCAGCGCGATGCGCATTTCTACCGGCAGCTATCTGACAGCCGGAGGCACCGACATCTCCAAGGCCGGCGGCGTGATACCCGACCGTATCATCTATAACAGCGACAGCTCCGCAACCGGCACAACGAGCGGCACTGTCGGTGAGAGCGACGGTACGGCCGTCAGCTCCAACGACGAGCAGCTCGTCGCGGCGCTTACGATGCTGAGCATGACTAATTTGAGTTGACACCGCGCACGGACGATTGTATACTATCTAAATCGGAAAAGCATTTCAGCATTTTAATTAAATTATATTGAAGTAATTCGTGAAAAGGAGAACTGCTTTATGGCACAGCTTAGCAGATTCAAAATGAGTCAGGAGCGCCTTGACGCGCTTAAAGATGAGCTTTATTATCTGGAGACCGTCAGGGAAAAGGAAGTCGCGGAGCAGATCAAGGAAGCCCGCAGCTTCGGCGACCTCTCTGAAAACAGTGAGTACGACGAGGCAAAGACCGAGCAGGGAAAGCTGTATTCCAGGATCGCAGAGATCAAGGTTCTCATCGATAACGCGGAAATCGTCGATAATATCGACCATGACGCGCCGAAAGACACCGTCACCCTCGGCAGCATCGTCAAGGTGCGCGACATTGAGGACGACTATGAGGAGACCTACGAGATAGTCGGCTCGCAGGAGGCCAACCCCCGCGAGGGACGTATTTCCGACGACTCGCCGGTCGGCCGCGCGCTCAGAGGCCACCGTGCCGGAGAGCAGGTCACCGTTGAAGCACCTGCCGGAAATCTGAAGTTTGAGATAGTCAGCGTAGAGAATAAGTAATAGATAGAGGTAGAGTATGAGCGAAGTCAACAACAATCAGGCGCAGGATCTGTCCGAACTGCTGCAGATACGGCGCGATAAGCTGGCTGATCTCCAGCGCCGCGGCAAGGATCCGTTCAAGATAACCAAGTATGACGTCTCGCATCACAGCGAGGAGGTCAAAAAAGCCGTTGCGGAGCTTGAGGGTAAGACCGTCAGCGTCGCGGGCAGAATGATGTCCAAGCGCGTCATGGGCAAGGCGTCTTTCTGCCATGTGCAGGATCTTCAGGGCAATATCCAGATATACGTCGCGCGCGACGTGATCGGCGAAGAGGCGTATGCCGACTTCAAGAAGTTCGATATCGGCGATATCATCGGCGTCAAGGGCGAGGTTTTTGTCACGAAAACCGGCGAGACCTCCATCCGCGCGTCCGAGGTCGTGCTGCTGTCCAAGAGCCTTCAGATACTGCCGGAGAAATATCATGGCCTGACCAACGTTGACCTCCGCTACCGTCAGAGATATACCGACCTCATCATGAACCCCGACGTGAAAGACACTTTCATCAAGCGCTCCAAGATGATAAGCTGCATCCGCCGCTATCTTGATGCGCAGGGCTTCGTCGAGGTCGAGACCCCGATGCTCGTCGCCAATGCGGGCGGCGCCGCCGCGCGCCCGTTCGAGACGCATTATAACGCGCTGGACGAGAATGTGCGCCTGCGCATCTCGCTTGAACTGTACCTCAAGCGCCTGATCGTCGGCGGCCTTGAGCGTGTGTATGAGATCGGCCGCGTGTTCCGCAACGAGGGCGTTGATACGCGCCACAATCCGGAATTTACGCTTATGGAGCTGTATCAGGCGTACACCGATTATCACGGCATGATGGATCTGACCGAGAATATGTTCAGATACCTTGCGCAGGAGGTCTGCGGCTCTACGGTCATTACCTACGGCGAGAACGAGATCGACCTTGGCAAGCCGTTTGAGCGCCTGACCATGATCGACGCTGTGAAGCGCTACGCCGGAGTTGACTTTGACGCTGTGCCCGACACTGAGGCGGCCAAGAAGCTCGCCGACGAGTGCGGCATCGCATACGAGGCGCGCCACCAGAAGGGCGATATCCTCAATATGTTCTTTGAGGAATACTGCGAGGATAAGCTCATCCAGCCGACTTTTATCATGGATCATCCGGTCGACGTCTCTCCGCTCACCAAGCGCAAGCCCGACAAGCCCGATTACGTCGAGCGCTTTGAGCTGTTCGTCAATGGCTGGGAGATGTGCAACGCGTATTCCGAGCTGAACGACCCCATCGACCAGCGCGAGCGCTTCAAGGCGCAGGACGCCGCGGCCGCCGCGGGCGACGAGGAAGCCAACCACACCGATGAAGACTTCCTGAATGCGCTCGAGATAGGTATGCCCCCCACGGGCGGTATCGGCTACGGTATCGATCGCCTTGCCATGCTCCTTACGAACAGCCCCGCAATCCGCGACGTGCTGCTGTTCCCGACAATGAAACCCTTGAATGGTGTAAAAGAAGAAATTGGTGTAAATAAAGCCGAGTCAGAAGCACCGAAAATAGAGCCGGAAAAGATAGATTTCTCCAAAGTGGAGATCGAGCCGTTGTTCAAGGATTTCGTGGATTTTGAGACTTTCTCCAAGTCTGATTTCAGAGCAGTCAAAGTGCTTGCTTGTGAAGCAGTACCGAAGTCTAAGAAGCTTCTGAAGTTTACCTTAGACGATGGCTCAGGCGAAAACAGGACGATTTTAAGCGGTATTCACGCATATTACGAGCCGGAAGAACTGGTCGGCAAGACCTGTATCGCTATTACAAATCTTCCGCCGAGACCGATGATGGGCATTGACTCCTGCGGTATGCTGATTAGTGCAGTACACCACGAGGAAGGCGAAGAAAAACTCCATCTTTTGATGGTAGATGACCATATTCCGGCAGGCGCAAAGCTCTACTAAAACGAGATGTACTTCATTTTCCGAAAACCTCGGATTTTACACAAATACACCAATTTTACACCAATCGGTGCTAAAATCGGTGCAGCAACAAAAAAATCGCATAATTTTTAGTTTCACACTGCCCCTGAGAAGTTATAGCTTCTCAGGGGCTTCTGTATTTTCTCATAGTTTTACTCTCCGTCATCGCAAACTATACCAATCCTCGCTTTCTCAATATAATGAAGATAATCGCAGAGGAAGGAGGGGATTCGATATGAGTAATCTTTTATCAGAGGTACACCCTGAACTTGTTCTGGAATGGTCGGAGAGGAATTTGCCGCTGACACCGGACAAGATTACATACGGATCAAACAAAATAGTTTGGTGGATAGGAACTTGCGGTCACGAATGGCAGACCAGCGTAAAGGCTCGTTCAAGCGGTGAGAAATGCCCGATCTGTTCAGGAGCAAGAGCCGTGGAAGGTATCAATGATTTAGTAACGCTGAAGCCGGAACTGGCTGCTGAATGGTCGAGTAAGAATAATCCTCTAAAGCCGACAATGGTAACGGTAGGCTCACACAAAAAAGTAATTTGGAAAGGCAAATGCGGTCACGAGTGGACAGCTACGGTTAAGAGTAGGGCGATAAGCGGCACAGGCTGCCCGTATTGCTCTCATAACAAGGTCTTGGAGGGATTTAACGACCTTGCTTCACAACGCCCTCTAATCGCTTCTGAGTGGTCTGAGAGAAATTACCCATTAAAGCCTAATATGGTTACAGTTTTTGCGAATCGAAAGGTATGGTGGAAGTGCAGCAAAGGTCACGAATGGAATACTCTTATTTCCACTCGTTCAGGTGGTAGCCAATGCCCTTATTGCAGTGGGCAAATCCTACTAAAAGGATTTAATGATTTTGCTACAACGCACCCACAGCTTGCACAGGAATGGTCAGACCGAAATCTTCCGCTTACTCCTGATATGATAAATGAGAAATCCCGTAAAAATGTTTGGTGGAAATGCAGAGAGTGCGGGAACGAGTGGCAGTCGGTTGTATATGCTCGGATAAGAGGAACAATATGCCCTGTTTGTGCAGATCGGGCAGTTATGGCAGGATATAATGATTTAGCAACAACGGACGCACATCTTCTTTCAGAATGGGATTATGAAAAGAACAAAGGCATTTCCCCAAATAAAGTATCAAGGAACTCAATGCGGAGTGTGTGGTGGAAATGCTCACTCGGACATTCTTGGAAAGCTAAAATCTCAGAAAGAGCGATTGAGGAAAAAGGCTGTACGGTATGTGAGAAAGATTATCTGACTGTTTTCCCGAAGCTTGCGGTTATGTTTTATGCGGCAATGAAACATATAAAGGTACAGTTTGATACAGACAAAGTTATCGGCATACCGCTTGAAATGTATGTACCTGAAGAAAATGCGGCGATTGAGACAGTCGGCGGGACGGAAGAAATTGAAACCTTAAAGGCATACCTATGTAGAAAGCGGGAAATCAAACTCATAAAAATTCCTTATACAGTAGGAAGCAGCGAAGCCGACTTCGCCGAGAAAATCAAAAAAGCGTTTCGCAGCATACATATTTTCATAACCTCGAATGAAGATGAAGATATAGCATTTATCCGGCAGAGGTTTTTTGAATGGAGAAAGGCACAGCAAAAATAAAGGAGGCAGTCCAATGAAAAATGATAAGTTCCATATATATCTTGATGATGATGAGTACAGACAAGTCGTACAATGTTTGATTTCTCTCAAAAATGCTCTCATAGAGCAAGGTAGATACACGGACGCAGTAGATGAAGTCCTTATCAAATTTACGAAAGCACGAAAGAAAAAGATTGCCGTTCAATACATCTAAATAAAAAATAGCCAAGCCGCTTGTTTCTCTACGGAGAAGCAGGCGGCTTTTTTTGCGTTTTTAGGGCAATTTTCAAGGGTAAAAAAATTTTTTTGAAATTTTTTTTGGAAAAAGGGCGATTTTGGGTGTGCATTTTGACCCCCTTTGTCCAAATGAGTGAAGGGGTTATTTCCTCGACAGGGATTTTCCCCCTTCACAGTACCTTGAAAATTGAATAGACAGGCGCTAAGGACATTAGTTCTGATGAATAGCCCGAAGGTGGGTACGCCGTGACTTTTCCATTGTATATATGGGGAACGAGCGAGAATCCCCGACCTGAAATTCAGCTTGCTACTGAAACGGCAATGACAGTCAGAATGATAATGATACTTCTCTACGGAGCTGGCGGAGTACCCGGCAGAGGTGAGATTCCTATGATACGGTTTCGCAAACCGTAACCTTAGTGCTTCCCGTACAAAGCGAATCGCTTTCCGCAGGGGGCGTTGAGAACAAATACTGCGGTCTTTACATTATTAAATCAAGGAGATGAGTAAATGAATAATCAACTTATAAGAGGAAACTTGTTCTTGTTTTCTAAGCCGGAGCCTGAGTCAAAACAGTTTGAAAAGGGTGAGCGGTTTTTTCTTAATCAGGCAGGAACGACTGAAAGTCTATTTATTGTTTTGCGGGTAACAAAAGAAAATCAACTTATTTTAGCAAGGGCTTTTCCTACCCAACAGAAAAACACCTGTAAAGTTATTATAGGAAGAAAGGAATATTGGGTGCGCTTTTCTAACCTGCTTTTTGCTGAACGAAAATGGCTGTCTGATATAACGATTTATCAAGGTCGCTGTTCGTATGGTAACATATCGAAAATTTATTCTTGCTACAACAATTGGAAAGAGCAAATAAAGAAACAAGCAAGAGAAAAAGCGATAAGGAAAAGAGAGGAAAAAATTGCTTTGAGAAAGGCAAGAAAAGAAAGATTAGAGCGTGAAAGATTAGCGCTGTATGATGGCAAAAAACAAGACGATATTCGTGTGCCAAGTTATTTATCGAATTATGCAAGACATCCATTTCAGGGCGGAGCAATGTGTCCACGATAAATCATTACATAGCCATTCATTTTAATTCAAGTGAATGGCTAAATCTATGAAAGGAGGTAAAGCCGGAGATGTCAAACTGCAAGACGATTGCGGTATGCAATCAAAAAGGCGGCGTGGGCAAGACCACGACTACGGTTAATTTAGGCGTCGGACTTGCTATGCAAGGGAAAAAGGTGCTTCTGATTGACGCTGATCCGCAGGGCGATTTAACGACCTGCCTCGGCTGGAGGGATAGCGACAGCCTTTCCGTAACGCTGACAGAGAAGTTACAGGCGATCATATCGGAACAGGAGCAAAATCCCTTTGACGGTATTCTGCACCATAAAGAAAAAGTAGACCTTGTACCGTCCAATCTCAGTCTATCGTCATTGGAAATGACGCTTGTAACAGCGATGAGCCGAGAGAGCGTCCTGAAGAATTATCTGAGCCTTGTAAAAGACAAGTACGATTATGTCCTTATTGACTGTATGCCGAGCTTGGGTATGATTACCTTTAACGCTCTTACGGCGGCTGACAGCGTGATTATCCCCGTTCAGGCGCAGTATCTTCCCGCTAAGGGAATGACGCAGCTTTTGGGGACGATTGCGAAAGTAAGGAAACACACAAACGCCGATTTGAAAATCGACGGTATTCTTCTGACGCTTGTGGACGGAAGGACAAATCTTGCGAAAAGCACAGTGGAAGCACTCAGGGAAAATTTCGGCAGCCATATCAGGATATATAGATCAATGATTCCGGCAGCCGTAAAAGCCGCAGAGGTATCTTCTAAAGGCACAAGTATCTACGCCTATGAGCCGAACAGTCCGGTGTCTAAGGCTTACGCCGGTTTCACAAAGGAGGTGTTAGCCGATGGCAGGCAGAAAGAGCGACTTCACGCTGCCCACGAACACGCTCGATGAGCTGTTTTCCTCTCAGGAGGAAAGGGACGAAGCGAAGCTGTCTAAAATCAGGGATATTCCGCTTGAGGAAATCGACGATTTCCCCGACCACCCGTTTAAGGTGCGGGAAGATGAGGATATGTTTCAGCTTGTGGAAAGTATCAAAGAGCGTGGCGTGATTACTCCCGCTACCGTAAGGCAGAAGGAGGACGGCAGATACGAGCTTATTTCAGGACACAGGCGAAAAAGGGCTTGCGAGCTTGCCGGATTTGAAACGCTCAGATGTGAGGTGGTAGACCTCGACCGTGATGAAGCGACGATTTTAATGGTCGAAAGCAACTTCCAACGGTCGCAGATACTTCCCTCGGAAAAAGCCCACGCATATAAAATGCGGCTGGACGCTATGAAAAGACAGGCAGGCAGACCGAGAAAAGAAAATTCATCCCCAGTGGGGATTGATTTACGAGGTAAGCAATCGCTTGATTTAATGAGCGAGGAATGTGGCGATAGTCGAAATCAAATACACAGATATATCCGTCTTACAAACCTTGTTCCTGAATTGCTCGAATTTGTAGACGAGGGCAGGATTAAAATGCGCCCCGCCGTTGAACTGTCCTATCTGAACGAGGACTGCCAGAGGGATTTGGTGGACGAAATCGACTTGAACGATTGTACCCCATCCCACGATCAGGCAATCCGTATGCGGAAATTTTTCGAGGAAGGCAAGCTGACAACAGAAGCGATTTCTGCGATTATGAGCGAGGAAAAGCCGAATCAGCGTGAGAAGATTGTTTTGCGTGGGGACAGGGTGCGAAGCCTGATCCCGAAAAATATCCCCATCAACCAAACGGAGGAGTATGTCTGCAAGGCGCTGGAGCATTACAACAAGTTTTTGCGTAACCGTGCCGAGCGTGACAGCAGGTAAGGCGGAGTGTGTTTTTCTTCTTCCCCTTCCTCACACTCCAACCCCTAAACTATCTCACTATCCGAAAGAATAAAACTATCTCACATACTTACAGCTATCTCACCTAACTCAATCTATCTCAGAAAAACGCACCATTCCAAAGCACAGGAGGTATGTCCTATGATGTAAGATTAACCTTCGTTTCACACCTTTGCCTGAAATGCTGTTTCGCATTACAATGGCGGCAGAAAAGGAGTGAAACGCAATGAAAACAAAAACGATTGTTTTTTTATTGGCTCTTTTGCTGATCGTGCTTGCAGGCTGCAACAATGCCCCGCCGAATGAAGATAAGCCACAGCCGTTTTCTTTTTCGGAGAGTGTTCAAAGCACCTCTGAATCCGAAGCGCCTGCGGGAAAGGAAAGCAAGGAGGTTGAAACAACGCCTGAAGCCGTACAGGAATCAGAGCCGGAAAAGCAGGAAGAAACAACGGAAACGGATACGGTCAGCTCCGAACAGCCTCAGACTGATTCTGATAACAGGCAGGCGGCACAGTCCGCCGAACAACCCGATAAAGCGGATAAGACCGAACATTCCGTATCCACACCGCAGCCGGATATACCAAAAGAAAGTGAAACGCCTGAGCCGCCTGAAATGGAAGAAACGACGAGCGAAACTAAAACTGACTTTGACATTGACTACTGGATTTCCTTTGCAAAAGGTTACGCTCAGAGCGTGGGGCTTCTGTTAGACAGCGAGGCGGTTTACTGTTGGGATAATCCGATCCGTGCCGGAGCGCACTGCAAATATCTTGAAAGGGATATTCACAGCCGCTTAGATCGGTACAAGGCTGACGAAGAAATCACAGCCGTATGGATTTGGGCGGAGGAAGTCTCCGACGGAATCTATGACATCTATATCGGCTATGCTTAAATTTAATATTCCATTTAGAGAACGCACCAAAAAAAACGGTGCGTTTTTTCATTTCAAGGAGGATTTCAGATGAAAATTAAGAAACCAAAACGCATTATGTCGTTGTTTCTTGCGGCTCTGATGTGCGTGACTTCCCTTGTGGGGATTGGTACGACAGCTTATGCCGCCGAAGAAACCGATGATGTATATCTCGTTTCGTTCCCCCGTGACGGGGACTCGAATTACAACGCCGAATGGGGACACAGCAACCTGAGCCTTATGAACGGCTGGAAAACAGGCACTTCCCGTTATACAACCGTCCGTGCGATGGGATCGTACAATGGAAATATCTGCTACTGCATTGAGATCGGCGTCCCGCAGCAGACCGGAGACAGCTTTACCAAAAAGGGCGAGGATTTTTGGGACAACTACCCTTCGTCCTATAACAGCACCATTTCTCCTGACGATATTAAGCTGTTCATTGGTCGTATCTTCCAGTACGGCTATACGGGAACAATCTCAACCTCGTGGCGTTCTCAGAACGAGGGCGGCGACAAGCTGGCTCACGCAGTCGCTACACAGCTTCTCATTTGGGAAACCGTGATCGGCGAGCGTGATGAAAACTTTAACAAGGTCAGCACAGGCGGCAAGGACGCTGTTCTGGATCAGATCAGCCCTAACCACCCTCTTTATGACAAAATTATGAGCTACTACAATTCAATGGCGGCAAGTGTGCAGAAGCATTCCAAGCTGCCGAGCTTCCTTTCCAAAACGCCGGGAAGCGCACAGGAGATCGAGCTTGAATGGGATGGCTCTAAGTACACGGTTACGCTGACGGACAGCAACAATGTCCTTTCGGGATATAAGTTCTCGTCCAATGATTCGGGCGTTCAGTTCTCCGTAAGCGGAAACAAGTTGACGATTACTGCCGAGAAAGCGCCGAGCGACGGGCTGACGATTACCGCAGAGAAAACAGCGCAGAGAAAAGGCGTTATCACTTGGACGGACGGTATCTATGGACCGAACGGCGGTGTGCAGGATACCGTAACCTATGCTCAGACGGTCAATGATCCGGTTAAGGGATTCCTTAAATTAAAGGTTTCCTATGGATCAGCGAAAATCGTCAAAACCAGTGAGGACGGAAAAGTTGAGGGTATTTCCTTCCGTATTCAGGGTAACGGCATTGATAAAACCGTTAAGACAGAAAACGGCGGTCAGATTCAGGTAGATAACCTAATGCCCGGAGTATATACCGTAACCGAGCAGGAATATGACCGCTACGAGCTGCAGGAGTCCCGCAGAGTAACCGTAGTTGCGGGGCAGGTTGCGACCGTCAATTTCAACAATACGCTGAAGCGTGGCGATATTGAGGTTATCAAATCCTCGGAGGATAACTTCAATGAGGGCGTGACCTTCCACCTTTACGGCACATCGCTCTCCGGTATTGCCGTGGACGAGTATGCGGTTACGGATAAAAACGGTGTGGCAACCTTTGAAGATGTGCTGATTAGCGGCACAACGCCGTACACCATCGAGGAAGTGGATACAGCTATTCGCTATGTCGTTCCCGCAGATCAGACCGCACCCGTCAAGTGGAATGAGGTCACTACCCGCAATTTCACGAATATCCTGAAGAAGTTTACCGTTACCGTGACCAAGAGCGACGCTGAGACGGGAACGGCTCAGGGGAACGCCTCGCTTGCAGGTGCAAAATACGGGATTTTCAAAGGCGACCAGCTCATCGACGAATACTATACCGATGAAAACGGTCAGTTCGTCACGCAAGAATATATCTGCGGCTCGGATTGGACGATTAAGGAGCTGGAGCCGAGCGAAGGCTATTTGCTTGATCCGACCGTCCACAAGGTCGGTGCAGAGCCGGAGCTTTATACCATTGAGCATAACCAGACCGCAAACGATGTAAACGAACAGGTCATTAAGGGCAATATCGCCATTATCAAACATACGGACGATGGCGAAACACAGATTGAAACGCCCGAAGAAGGCGCAGTTTTTGAAGTGTATCTAAAGTCCGCAGGCTCTTTTGCAAACGCAAAGGAATCCGAGCGTGATACGCTCATTTGTGATGAAAACGGCTTTGCACAGACAAAGGATATGCCTTACGGCACATATACCGTCCATCAGGTATCCGGTTGGGAAGGCAGAGAGCTGATGGACGATTTTGATGTGTTCATCGCAAAGGACGCTCAGACCTACCGCTATCTGATTAACAACAGCAATTTTGAAAGCTATATCCAAGTAGTCAAGGTAGACGCAGAAACGGGCAAGACCATTCCCTATGCGGGCGCAGGATTCCAGATTTATGATCCGTCCGGCAATCTTATCACGATGGAGTTTACTTATCCTACCCCGACAACCGTTGACACTTTCTATACCGACGCTAACGGCTCGCTCGTAACGCCGGAAACACTGCCTTACGGTCAGGGCTTTTCTATCGTTGAGGTACACAGTCCTTATGGATATGTCCTTGATTCCACACCCGTCTATTTTGATGTAACAGAAGAAAATTCTTCTGAGGAAAGCGGGGTAACAGTGATTAAAGTCGAAAAAACCAATATGCCGCAGAAAGGCACGATCAGCATTGAAAAGACGGGCGAGGTATTCTTCGGCGTTTCGGTAAGCGGAGGGACAGAGGAAAACGGGCAGGAGCTTCCCGTTATCTATCAGCCGGTTTATGAAACACAGGGGCTTCCCGATACCGTTTATGAAATCCGTGCCGCCGAAGATGTGGTAACGCCTGACGGAACTCTCCGATACAGTAAGGGCGAGCTGGTCGATACGGTTACGACCGATGAAACCGGCTTTGCAAAAAGCAAGGAACTCTACCTCGGAAAATATGAGATAAAAGAGGTCAAGGCAGGCTATGGAATGGTGCTGAGCAGTGAAGTCCATACCGTAGAACTGATTTACGCCGGACAGAATGTAGCTGTAACCGAAACGGCGACTTCCTTTGTCAATGAACGGCAGAAGGTTGAGGTAAGCCTTGAAAAAACGCTGGAGACAAACGAGCTGTTTGGTATCGGCAATAACGGAGAAATCAAAAATATCAGCTTCGGCTTGTTCGCCGATGAGGAGCTTGTATCCGCAAGCGGCACTTCCATTCCGAAAGACGGACTGCTTGAAATCATCACGCTTGATGAAAACGGCAGAGCGACCGTGGGGACTGACCTGCCTTTGGGCAGCTATTATGTAAAAGAGCTGGCGACAGACGAGCATTATCAGCTCAGCGGTGAAAAATATCCGGTTGTATTTGAGTATGCGGGACAGGAAACCGCAACGGTTGTGATTGCCGTAAATGACGGAGAGCCGATGGAAAACAAGTTGATTTACGGCTCGGTATCCGGCAAAAAGGTTGATGAAAACGGCGAAGGACTCGGAGGAGCGCTCATTGGTCTGTTTAAGACGGATGATGTGGAATTTACCGAAGAAAATGCCCTGATGACCGCCGTATCCGGCGATGATGGCAGCTTCGCCTTTGAGAATGTACCTTACGGAAACTGGTATATCCGTGAGATCAAGCCGTTGACTGGATTCGTCCTTAATGAAACCGTCTATGATGTGAACATCTCGGAGAATGAACAAGTCGTTGAGATTGAAATCGTCAATGAGCTGGTGCGTGGCAATATTGCTCTTACGAAGGTGGACGCTGAATATACCGATACGAAACTGACGGGCGCTGTGTTTGAGGTCTATAAGGACTCCAACGATAACGGCGAGCTGGACAGCGAGGACGAGCTGATCGGCACACTGACTGAAAAAGAAATCGGGCAGTATGAAATGAACGATTTGCTCTACGGGCGCTACTTCATTTTGGAATCAGCAAGCCCGGATTCGTATATCCGTGACGAGGGCGTGTACGAGGTATTTATCGACACGGACGGAAAGACCTATCAGGTGGAAAACACAGAGGGCAAAGGCTTTGCAAACGAGCCTATGCGTGGGAACTTAAAAATCGTGAAAACATCGTCTGACGGAAAGGTGGAAGGTTTTGCTTTCCGCATTACCGGAGCAAACGGATATGATGTTACCCTTGAAACAGATGAAAACGGCGAAATTTTCCTCGAAGGGCTGCGGATCGGCGAGTACAAGATTTCCGAAGTAAATAATTCTGTTTCCGCTATGTATATCCTGCCTGCTGACAAGGAAGCTGCGGTACAGGTAGGCTCTACCACGGTCGTTGAAATGCATAATGAGCTGAGAGATACGCCGAAAACTGGAGATAACAGCAAGCTCGGTCTTTGGATTGCTCTTGCGGGCGTATCGGTAGCAGGCATTGCGGCTTGCGGTATCATCGGCTTTAAGAAAAAGAAGAAGGAGGATAACTGATGGAACTGAAAGCGATTATCGGAATTGCTTTGGTCGTCTTTATCGTAGGCGGCTTTATCTTTTTGCAGATCCGTAACAGAAAGAAAAAGTAAGAACTTCTGCGGGGGCGGGGCTTAAAAACTCCGCCCCCTTTTTCTATTTTGGGAGGCTTAAATGAGAAACCTGAAAACGATTGAAAACCGAGTGCTTGCGGTGTTAAAGGAACACCCCGAAGCACGAAATGACGATATGAAGCTGTATCTGCTTGTCAGCAAGGCGTGTATCTATGATACCCACGGTATCAGCCATTTCGGCTTTGAAGATGTGATGAGCAATTACAAGGCTTACGGTATCCCCTGCTTTGAGAGTATCCGAAGGACAAGACAGAAGATTCAGGCGAAACACCCTGAACTCGGCTGCTCCCCCGAAGTACGCAGGGCAAGGCATAAAATGCAGCGTGTCTATTCTGACTACGCTAAAAACTAAGATGGGAGGTAAAAGAAAATGGCAGCGAAGAAAAACGCAAACACCGCTTTGCAGCAGAAAGTAAAGGTGCTGGCGAAGCTCTATGATTCCGGCTGTAAAACCGAAAAGGATTTGAGGGCGCTGAGCCTGCAAAGCATTTTGAAAATTCCCGATATATCCGTTTCCGATATGACGGTTATCACAGAGCTTCAGGAGCAGATCGCAAAAAACAGGCTCTTTTCCTATTTGGGAGGTGCTGAAGATGAGCAGCAGTCAGAGGAAAACACGATTTAGACAAAGGAAAGGAGCAGACAGAAATGGCTTTTACAATTCGAGCGCTTTATTCTGACGAGCAAAAATACACTTACAGGCAAAGTACGCAGATCGAGGGACAAACCGGAAGTATCGGCTATCTGCGTGGCGACTTCGGCGCAGGCGGCAAAGAGTTCTTTTCCTCTTGGTTTGACCACAGGCGGGATTTGAAAACAGATGAGGTCAAAAGCGCTCTGGACGAGGTTATCAACGCCCTTCGTTCCGAAGAATATGGGCTGTTAAAGAGCCGCACGGCTATGGCGCAGTATGCGGAGAAATATACCGACAGCGCTTTTCAGGGAAACTATACGACCGAGTACGGTTTTCGTGCCGATACCGAAAAACACGCTTTCCTGATACGGTGCAATCCTGCCCGTGGGGACTATAACTTTTACTGTTACTGCTATGTGCGGGAATGGCTCGACCGCCATATGGAAAAAGCGAGCCGTGGAATCCGCTTTATTACGCCGGATTACAAAGAAAAGTTCAAAATCCCCGATGGAGATAAAATTCGCATTATCCTGAGCGACGGAGAACAGCTTGACCGCACCTGCCGATATATTGACGACTATCATTTGGAAGTTGGCAGCAATCTCTATCACATCTGCGAGTTTGCCGAGCGGATGGAGCAAAACGGCAATACCGTGATCCCGCTCCGTTCTTCTCTGCCGGAGCAGTGTTATGTGTTTGTGCAGACGGAAAACTGCGTCGGCATTGTCAAAAAGGGTGAAAGTGGATTTTACCGCACGGATATTCAGGGCGGCAAGCCCAGTGAAACAAACGCCCTTGTGAATGAGATGAACGAACAACTCGGCTTGTCGAAAGGTCAGGCAGAAGCAATGAAGGCAGGCTCAATGTTCGGTTGGGATACCCCTGCCGCCGATCCGAAAAGTTATGATAAAAACGGTATTCCCGTAAAACCGAAACAGAAAGACTATGAAAGATAGGAGGTGCATAACCGATGGCACGAAAGTACGACCTGATTTCCGAGCTGTACCGCCGTACCGCACACGCTGTTGTGTCCGATGTGGAGAATTGGCAAGCCTTTTTGCGCTGCGCCTGCCGGAACTATCGTCTGCGCTTTGACGAGCAGCTTCTCATCTACGCCCAAAGACCGGACGCAACGGCAGTGCTGGAGATCGAGCGCTGGAACGATAAATTTGGGCGTTGGGTAAACCGTGGCGCTAAGGGTATCGCCGTATTTGAGGACGCCGACCGGAGCAGGCAGCGCTTAACCCATTACTTCGATATTTCCGATACCCACGCAAGCCGCTATTCCCGCCCCGTCCCGATTTGGGAGATGAAACCGGAATATACGGACGATGTGATCGAATCCCTTGAAAACACCTTCGGCGAGCTGGAAAACAGGGAAAGCCTTGCGGACGCAGTGCTGAGCGCCGCTAAAAACGCCGTGGAAGATAATATCCCCGATTATTTGGGCGATCTGATGTATGACGCAGATGACAGCTTTCTCTACGGTCTTTCGGAGGATATGATTACTGCTATGTATAAAAAGGCGGTAACAAACAGCGTAGCGTATATGATGATGACAAGGCTTGGAATAGATACCGAGCCGTTTTATGAAGCGGAGGATTTTTCCGTTATCACAAATTTCAATACGCCCGAAACCTTAAACGCCCTCGGTATTGCGTCAAGCGATATTGCGGAGATGGGGCTTGGGGAAATCTCCCGTACTGTTCTTGCTCTTGAAAGGCAAAATCGCATCATTGCGGACAGAGAAAAACCTGATTACAATAAGGCTGAAAATAAAATCGAAAGGAGTTTTGATGATGAACGAGCTGACATACACAATGCAGGGCGACTACAATCTGCCGGATTTGACAATGCCGCAGCAGCCGGAGGTAACTTTGGGCAGGTACGCTCAGATGAGGCGGAAATTTCTCAAAGAACATCACAAAATCCGTTACTACAATCTTCTGACGAGCTGCACTCTGACGGAGCATTTAGCAGAAACAGAGCAGACAGCGATGAAGCTGGAAGAAACCCTGATGAAGCAGATGGCGGCGCAGGAGGGCTTGACCGAGAGCCTGAAAGCGGCGGATATGATGAAGTGGGTGCAGGGAATGAACAATCTGAGGAACAGAGTGCAGGAGATCGTGAAAGCGGAGGTCATCTTCGCTTAGACTACTACGACCGAAACAACGAGGACAAGAGCCTGCCGTTTTTCGGCGGAGACGATACCATTCGTGAAATCCTCGGCACAACGCCCCACCTGAAAGCCTCAAAGGACGAAATTCGTGCTTTTTATGAAGGCAATCCCGATAACGCCGCCCGTATCGAATATATCAAGGGCATTTTCAATAACGACTATACCGAACTGATTTTGAGCGACGGGCGGCGAGTCGGGTACAAAACTTGGCAGAATGTGCTTCAGCTTTGGGAGGGAAATTATGCAGACCGAATAGCACAAGGCTTCTATGATTGGAGCGTGATCGCACAGCACTTTGAAGCAATGCGGCTGCTCGGCGAATTGCAGGATACAAGGAAGCCGTTACCGTCTATGGACGGACAACTGAATTTTTTGGATATGCAGGCAGAGGAAAAAACCTCTGCCTTTTCTTTTTCTCAGGAAATTATTGATACTGTACTTGCCCGTGGAAGCGGTGTATCTGAGGGAAAATTCCGTATCTATGAGCAGTTTGAAAAAAGTCTGTCCGCAAAGGAAAATGCCGATTTCTTAAAAGACGAATACGGTTGGGGCGGCGCTTATCCTGTTATTGTCGGCGCAGGAATTGACGAGCAGCACGACGGAAAAGGAATTTTGATCTCAAAAGGCATTGGGGACGATAAGCCGCATATCCGGCTGACTTGGACTCAGGTTGAGAAGCGGATAAAGGAATTGATACGCCTCGACCGTTATCTCAATCCAAAGGAAAAAGAGATTTACCCGCAGTGGCTTGAAAAGCAGGAGGAACGCCGAGCGGAACTTGCCGAAGAACAGAGAAACCGTGAAATCCTCTCCTCTGCTCCACCCGAACAGGAAACAGTGCAGGCAGCTGAAAGCGAGCCGCAGCAGGAAGCGCAGTATGCCTATCATCTCGGCGATACGGTATATATGGGCGCTGACGAATATGAAATACTTGCCTTTGATGATAAACAGGTACGACTTTTTGACACGCAGTTTCCTCTGTTCAATAAGGAGATGGACAGGGCGGAATTTGACCGTCGAGTGCGGGAAAATCCGCTGAACGACCACCTGAAGGTCAAGGAGTTACTACCCGAAGAAAAGGCAGACGAAGCGCCAGCCTTTGACATTGGTATGGGGTATCTTGGAAACGGCCTTACCGTCTGGAACAGAGCCGTAGAAGAAAACGGCGATTATCAGACGATTGCTCATATCAGCAACGAGGGCGAAATCCACTACTATGTGGACGGTCTGCCTGAAGATGTGGTCGCAAGGATCGAACAGGCGGCGGCACAGGAACAGCAAAAAGCGTTATTCTCTGCCACTTATAAAATTGGCGACAAGGTTTATTTAGACGGAAAGCCGTTTGAAATCACACGAGTAGACGACTGGAATGTTACGCTTATGGATCGCTCTGTGCAAAATCCGCAGCCACGCTTGGAGCGCAAGGACAGCTTTATGCGCCTTGTTCAGCAGAATGAGAATAACAGTCGATTTGCGGCTTTCTACAATGAATACAGCGAAATCAAGAGTGATAATCCCGACAGCCTCGTGCTGTATCAGATGGGCGATTTCTTTGAAGCCTACGGAGAGGACGCACAGACCGTCAGCGAAGCTTTGGAGCTGAATTTGACTTCTCGCTCTATCGGGAATAACCAGCGAACGGGAATGTGCGGCTTTCCGGCAAACCGTTTAGAAACCTATGTAAATATGCTGCTTGACCGTGGCTTTGATGTGGCGGTTTCTTCCCTTGAAAACGGAGAGCGAAATACCCGAAACATCGTATCAAGCAATAAGGAAGATCCGGTGCAGTCGCAGCCAATCGGCAGGATTGATTATCTGCATACAGACGGTACAGTGCGGGAAAGCGTTGAATATACCAGCCTATACCAGTTTGAAAAAGACATTAAGGAGGAAACTTTCTACGGTGTTCCTTTTACTGTCGTTTTCTATAAGGATAAAGACGGGAACACTGTACCGCAGGATTTTATCGGCAGCCTTGATCCGCAACCAAAAGGCGTAGAAATCATTGATTCGCCCTATCTCGCAAATGACAGGGCGGCAGAAAATATGCTCCCGCCTGACGAGAGATTTTTCGTTATTGAAACCGATGACGGTTATGCCATTTGGGACGATTTGACGGAAGCTATCTATATAGACAATGAGGGCGTCAGGGAGGAATTTAAGAGCGAGTGGCAGGCAAATGATTACTTAGAACAGGTCAAGAAATCTGTTTCCGAACTGGATACGGCAAAAGCGCTCATAGATGAGTATTGCCGGGATGAGTTTGAACGGGAGGAAGGTGCGGATTATACCGACCTTTCCAATGTGGAGCTTGCTTATACAACAACCGAAGATGATAAGCACGAAATTCAGGCAAGAGTTAATCTTGTGGATTACCGACTTGAAACCCTTGCAGACGGAAATGTTATCAGGAGCGAACAGTTTTCTTCCCTCGAAGATATGATTGAAAGGAGCTTACAGAGCCTTTCCTTTAACGATCTTGTGTATCTGTCTGATGAGGAACTTGAAATGGCAGAACAAAATTCTGCTAAGCAGCCTACACCCGAAAAAAACGAGCCATTAACGCCTGCGTTTAGTCAGCAGAAACGCTCACGGATACAAACCTTTGATCTGCACCCCGATATACCTATGTCCGAAAGGCACACTTTTGACCTCGCTTTCCACGAAGTGCCGGAGGCAGGCAAAAAAGAACGCTTCCGCAGGAATATGGAGGCAATCAGGGTGCTGAAGGAATGTGAGTTTGATAACCGTTTTGCAACACCCGAAGAACAGGAGATACTATCACAGTATGTCGGTTGGGGCGGTATTCCAGAAGCATTTGATGAAAACAATTCCTCGTGGGCGGACGAGTTTATCGAGCTTTACACTGCCCTTTCTCCCGATGAGTATGAAAGCGCAAGGGCAAGTACGCTTACCGCTTTCTACACCCCGCCCGTTGTCATTTCCTCGATCTACAAGGCAATGGAACAGATGGGATTTAAGGAGGGCAATATCTTGGAGCCTTCCTGCGGTATCGGCAACTTTATCGGTATGCTGCCCAGTTCAATGCAGGACAGCAAAATTTACGGCGTGGAGATCGACAAAATCTCGGCAGGTATCGCACAGCAGCTTTATCAGAAAACCTCGATAGCGGCGCAGCCGTTTGAGGAAGTAAATATTCCCGACAGCTTCTTTGACGCTGTAATCGGCAATGTGCCTTTCGGGGATATTCGAGTCAATGACAGGAGGTATAACAAGCATAACTTTTTAATTCACGACTATTTTTTTGCAAAATCCTTAGATAAGCTCAGACCGGGCGGCGTGATGGCGCTTATAACGAGTAAAGGCACAATGGATAAGGAAAATCCAGCCGTGCGGAGATATATCGCACAACGAGCCGACCTGCTCGGCGCTATTCGCCTGCCGAACAACACCTTTAAGGGAAACGCCGGAACAGAGGTCGTTTCGGATATTTTGATATTACAGAAACGAGACAGACTTATTGACCTTGAGCCGGAGTGGGTACACCTGAACACCGATGAAAACGGCGTGAAGATGAACGCCTACTTCGTCGATCACCCTGAAATGGTATTGGGCGAATGGAAAACTGTATCCGGCAGATTCGGCGAGGAAGATACCGTTGTCCCTTATGAAAACGCCGACCTTGCAGAGCTTTTGAACGAAGCCATTTCTAATATCCACGCAGAGATTACAGATTACGAAGTGGACGAGGAATTGACCGAAGAAGATCATTCCATTCCCGCCGATCCCGAAGTCCGCAACTTTTCCTATACGGTTGTGGACGATAAAATCTATTACCGTGAAAATTCCCGAATGACGCCGGTGGAGTGTTCGGCTACGGCTGAAAACCGGATCAAGGGTATGATTGCCATACGGAATAGTGTTCGCAGCCTGATTGAAATGCAGACTGCCGATTATCCCGATTATGAAGTTGAAAAGGAACAGCAGAAGTTAAATGCGCTTTACGATACTTTTTCCAAGAAGTACGGACTGATCAATTCCCGTGCGAATGTGTCCGCTTTTTCGCAGGACAGTTCTTTTGCCCTGCTTTCCGCACTGGAGGTGCTGGACGAAAACGGGGAGCTTGAACGCAAGGCGGATATGTTCACGAAACGGACGATCAAGCCTCACACCCCTGTTACTTCTGTTGATACCGCCAGTGAAGCACTTGCTGTATCTATGGGCGAAAAAGCCTATGTGGATATGGAATATATGTGTTCTCTCACGGGCAAGACCGAAGAAGAAATCTATCAGGAATTAAAGGGCGTAATCTTCTTAAACCCGATGTACGGCTACGGAGGCAGTACCGAGCAAAAGTACCTGATGGCGGACGAATATCTCTCCGGAAATGTGCGGGAAAAGCTCGCTTGGGCGAAAAAATCCGCAGAAGTCTATCCCGAAGATTACAAAATCAATGTGGAAGCGCTGGAAAAGGTACAGCCGAAAGACCTGACTGCCAGTGAGATTTTCGTGCAGCTCGGTACGACTTGGCTGCCGGAAGAAATCGCACAGCAGTTTATGTACGAATTTTTGGATACGCCCAGATATGCACAGTGGAACATCAAAGTCCACTACTCAAAGCTGACGGGCGAATGGAATGTAGAGGGTAAATCCTATGACCGCAGCAATCTGAAAGCCTATAATACCTACGGCACAAAGCGAGTCAACGCCTACAAAATTATTGAAGATACGCTCAATATGAAAGATGTGCGTGTCTTTGACTATATGGAAGATGATGAGGGAAAAAAGAAAGCTGTCCTCAATAAAAAGGAAACCGCTATTGCCCAGTCGAAGCAGGAGCTTATCAAGCAGGGCTTTCAGGATTGGGTATGGCGTGATCCCGCAAGACGGGAAAAGCTGGTACGGCTGTATAACGACAAATTCAACAGTATCCGCCCCCGTGAGTATGATGGGAGCCATATCATTTTTAGTGGTATGAATCCTGAAATCGAGCTGCGGGAACATCAGAAAAATGCAGTCGCCCATATCTTGTACGGTGGAAACACCCTCTTAGCGCACGCCGTAGGCGCAGGCAAAACCTTTGAAATGACTGCCGCCGCTATGGAATCCAAGCGGCTCGGACTGTGCAATAAATCCCTCTTTGTCGTGCCGAATCATTTGACGGAGCAGTGGGCGGCGGAGTTCTTGCAGCTCTATCCTGCGGCAAATATCTTAGTCGCTACAAAGAAAGACTTTGAGATGAAAAACCGAAAACGCTTCTGCGGCAGGATTGCCACAGGCGATTATGACGCTGTGATTATCGGTCACTCGCAGTTTGAAAAAATCCCGATAAGCATTGAAAGACAGAGGGCTGTTTTAGAACAGCAACTTAGTGATATTATCGAAGGGATTGCGGATATAAAGAGAAACCGTGGCGACCGTTTTTCTGTCAAACAGCTTGAAAAGACAAAGCGCTCCCTGCAAACAAAGCTGGAAAAATTAAACGATCAATCAAGAAAGGATGATGTCGTAACCTTTGAAGAACTCGGTATAGACCGTCTCTTTATTGACGAGTCGCACTATTACAAGAATCTCTATCTCTACACAAAAATGCGGAATGTAGGTGGTATCGCCCAGACGGAAGCGCAGAAATCTTCCGACCTTTTTATGAAGTGCCGCTACCTTGATGAGATTACTGGAGGGCGTGGCGTTGTATTTGCGACGGGTACGCCGATCTCAAACAGTATGGTTGAGCTGTATACGATTCAACGGTATTTGCAGTACCGAACGCTGCAAGAACACGATTTACAGCATTTTGACGCTTGGGCGTCGATGTTCGGCGAGACGGTTACGGCGGTCGAGCTTACACCCGAAGGATATAATTTAGTAGGACGATAAATAATGCGTTCCTAAATTGAAAATAGGCTATCAAAATCGGTTTTGGAACTTCAAAAAAATCTTTTAATTTTCTTGAAAAACAGTTCCGCTTTGCATCCCTATTTTCTCCTATTAGCAGAGGGAGTAATCCCTGTAATGCTAAATCAGATTACATAAAGAAAGGAGGATAAGAGAATGTCAAGGACTTCAAAGATTACAGCACTTTATGAGCGTTTATCAAGAGATGATGACCTCAATGGTGAGTCAAATTCAATCACCAACCAAAAGCAATACTTGGAAGATCACGCCCGAAGAAATGGCTTTACGAATATCCGCCATTTTACTGACGATGGTTTTTCGGGTGTGAATTTCAATCGTCCGAGTTTTCAAGAGTTGATTAAAGAAGTAGAAGCAGGAAATGTCGCAACGATTATTGTTAAGGATATGAGCCGATTGGGGCGAAATTATCTGCAAGTCGGCTTTTATACGGAAGTTCTGTTTCCACAGAAAGATGTCCGCTTTCTTGCAATAAACAACAGTATTGACAGCGATAATGCTTCTGATAATGACTTTGCCCCGTTTTTGAATATAATGAACGAGTGGTACGCCAAAGACACAAGTAATAAAATCAAGGCTGTGTTTGATGCCCGTATGAAAGACGGAAAGCGTTGCAGCGGTTCTATTCCCTATGGGTATAACCGATTAGCAACCGACAAACAAACGCTTGTCGTTGACCCTGTGGCTTCTGAGGTGGTAAAGCGTATCTTTTTGCTTGCCAACGAGGGCAAAAGTCCGAGAGCAATCGCTGAATTGCTTACCGAAGAAAAGGTTTTAATTCCGGCTGCACACGCAAAGGAATATCACCCCGAACAGTAT